>VMHT01061312.1_pt1 | contig 18734 bp, 24 predicted proteins | sample 4693611 | NCBI WGS metagenome assembly VMHT01 (sample SAMN12280063, study PRJNA550983) | marine metagenome | isolation source: seawater sampled from same location over 5 years 0.02-0.2 micron viral filtrate | place: USA: collected off the coast of southern California halfway between the port... ...
TGGAGATACGCCAAGCGTTGGGCGCACTCAATTTTTTTTTTCATTTAGGACTCGCCTCGCTGCGCAGTACCAGCAACTATTTCAAGGAGGAGACGGGGGCAGTTTAGTTGGCAAAAAATGGGGCTGGTTCTCAACGATTCACTATTTGGCAAAAGGCGATATATTGAAAGTCGAAGCGGTCACTGAGCTGGGGCTTGTCGCTGCTTTGAACTTCATGGCCTACGAGCAAGACGTGGACTCTATCAAACGCAACAACTATGACGTTTAACCAACTGATTACAACATTCCAGAACATCGCAGACAACCACGGGCAAATCAAGAGCTTTCACAATGGGGTGCTCAGCGAGGTAGACCTTGAGAAATTGAACGGGACTCACTTCCCGCTTTTGTACGTGCTTGTTGACCAGGTTACCTCCCAATACGGGCAGAAGGATTGGGGGGTGAACATCATTGTTGCAGACCGTGTGCAAAGCGACTTGGATGACCGCAATGACGTGTGGAGTGATACCGAGCAGATCATCTCTGACGTTATCAACGAGTTTCGACACAGCGAGGCATCTCAGAGCAATGCTACATACGGGTCACTTGTCAACGGTACATCAGTCACCTGCAACTCCTTTACAGACCGATTCGACAACGGTCTGACGGGCTGGGAGGCTCAGGTGACGATCATCGCTGACGAGAACAACAACCTATGCCTACGACCTTAACCTACAAGCACACGGCTGATGCAATGGACCGTATCGGCAGGGAGCTCACACGTAGGTATCGCATAAGCCTTACCCAGCAAGGCAAGAACGCATCTGGCACTCTGAACAATTCAATCAAGCACAAAGTGGTGCGGACACCGTATGGGGTGGAGCTCGTCCATTCAATGGCGGGCTATGCTGACTTCGTGAATAAGGGGGTGCAGGGTGCAGAGGAAAACAAGGCTCCAAAATACAAGAGCTTCCAGGGGGACCAGCTCAAAGCATGGAGTGACTCACCTTACCGTTTTGGCAAGGCAAGCTACCCAAGCGTGCCATCCGGCAGCATTGATAGATGGGCGGTAAAGAAGAACCTAAAAGGGGTGCGAGACGAGGGGGGGAGATTCATGCCCCGCAAATCCTTTGTCCGAGCCATCAGCTTCTCTATTTACAGAAGAGGGCTTGTGCCTTCGCTTTTCATTGACAGGCCCTTTGGGAGAATGAAACAACAGAACCTGCGAACCATAGCTCAAGCAGTCGGAAAAGACGCTACGGACTACGTTCGCAAATTCCTTGAAAGCTAATGGCATACACAGTTACACAGAAGCCCGGGGCATACGTAGTCGGCTCACGGCAGGACATTATTTACGTGGTGGAGGATGACACCAACCCTGGCTCTGCCAGTGTCTTCAAATACAAGTACATCTGTGACGTGTACATTGGTGGATCAAAGGTGGCCCGGTTGAAAATATTGCCCAACACTGCTGACTGTGGGGTATTCCAGGTGAACCGAATTGTTGACGACTATTTGAGCAACACGGTTGTGAATGTCAACGCAGACCTGGGCGGGCTTTACGTTGATTCGGTGAACAAGCTTGGGGCGAGTGCGGGAGAAACAGCTCTGCCCTTTGGTAAGAACGTAGACTCACTTCGACGCATCGAGCTTCGTTTTGGTTTTGAGTACGCTACAGCCGCTACAAGCGACCCTACCATCTATGAAGACCAGATCACAGGGGAATACCTGACATTCATTAAGGCACACCGCAAGATTGGCTCCACAAGCCTCGACAGCTATGCCGACGGAAGTTTAGACACCTTTGAACTGTCTGTAACATCGCAGAGTTTCATAAGCGAAGTGCCGAGAGTGAGTGAAGCACCAAGCATCATCTCAACTTCAGTCCGTTACGAGCAAGACATTGAAATCGGGCAAAGCCATTGCGTCAGCTTTTTGAATGATGCTACCACGAGCTCACAAACAGAAGCACCAAAGTACATTCACGTTGCTGGGTATGAAGCAGACGGCACGCAGATATTTCTGGACAGTATCGAGAACATTGCTGCCAACGGAGGTGAAGACCCTGACACTGCAAACAGTGATGACGAGCGACTACTTTTCTTTGGAAGCGGTGCCTTAAACCTTACCACCCAGAGTGACAGCTCCACTATCAACACGGGCATGGACGATGCTGACCTTGCTTACTATGAAATTGTGGCATCCAACACATCCAGCCTCTCAGGTGCATGCTCAGCCGCATACCGTTTCAACATCACAAGTGCATGCAAGTACCCCACCCGCAGGCTCATGTTTGTGAACCGCTACGGTGGCTGGGACTTCTACAATTTCACCAAAAAGAGCACGAAAACATCCACGATGGAGAGAGACAGTTACCACCGTGTGCGAGGGAACTGGGACACCGCAAATGGAGGCACAGAGAATTTTGGCTACAAGTTCTTTGACGGAGGGAGACAGACCAACCGTACCCGTTCTAAAACTCAGGAAGTACTCAATACAGATTGGATAGGAGATGAATGGCTACCGTTTATGCAGTCGCTGTTTGCTTCCAACGAGGTGTACGTTGTAGAGCAAAAAAGCAATGCAGACTTTGAGCTTCGTCCTGTGGTGGTGAGTGACACGCAACTGCTTCACAAAACAAGCGTCAATGACAAGCTGGCTTCGTATGCCTTGACTATCACTTACTCCAACGATGACCTGCTGGGATGATACTACTTGCCTATACCCAAGACGAGAGCGAGGTAGTACAGCTCGACTTATCCAAGCGTGAAACCGTCCAACTGAACTACTCAGTGGCAGAGCTTGGTGATGTCACTACTCGCAACTCTCCATTTTCTCAAACCTTCAAGCTCCCGACCAGTGAGAGGAACAACAAATACTTCGAGCACTTTTACGATGCCAACCTAAGTGCCGGGACGTTTGACACGTCCAAAAAAGCACGGGTGCAAGTTCTGGATCAAGGGGTGCAGGTAATTGCTGGCTACCTCCAACTGAGAAGCGTGAGCCTGAAAGATAACTGCTACTCAGTGGCGGTGTACGGTGATGCGGCTAACTTGTTCCAGGAAATCGAAAAGAAAGACTTGCGGGAGGTGTTCGTTACTGATGGAAGCGTAACCACTGATTACGACTACTCGCAGACATCTGCAAACGTGGTCAGCAGCTTTGACACGTCCAACGACATCACAACTGGTACTGTAGGCAATGGGGTGGTGATCGTTCCGCTAATGGATCATGGGAGGGACAATGCACCTACAAAGCTTTTTGCAGACTCAACAAGCGGGTACTATGACAACCTGCTCTATGAGGACAGGGTCTTTCCCCAAAGATTCAAGCCCGCAATCAATGTCAAGCACCTGCTCGACTTGATTCTTTCCAGAGCAGGTTACAGTCGGACCAGCAGTTTCATGGACAGCTCACGGTTTGGGCGTTTATACATGCAGCTTGGTACTGACACTGACACCTTGCAAGCACGTCCGTTCTTTGGCTTTCGTGCAGGATTAACCTCAGACCAAACCATCAGCTCTGACGGTTATCACGTGGTGCAGCTCACAGATGACACGTCCACAGGGTTTTACGATCCTGACGGCTTGTGGGACGCTACAAACTTGGTGTTCACTGCGCCTCAGAACATGACTGCTCGATTTGGTGGCAACATCTACGTGAGCCGTCCAAGCGGTAGTGTTACTGCTCAGGTGGCAGTCCGACTCCAGGGGGCTACATCATTCTGGCAGGGGCCGTGGACAAGCCTTGGACCGTCGAACGTGGCAATCCTTAACATACCATCTTATCTCGCACAGCTCAGCTTGGTTGCTGGTGAGGAAGTGCAATGCCTTGTTGCTGTCCAGGATTTGACAGGAGGCAACCTGACTATTGAGACAGATATTACCAGTCCTGTGACTGGCACAACCAATTTGCAGTTCGCATCCTACGACAACAACGGGGGTGATATTCAAATACATCTGCCGTCACAAATGCCAGAGATGACGCAAGCGGAGTTCGTGCGAGAAATTGTGCAGCGGTTCAACTTGGTACTGGAGGCAAGCGCAGACAATGAACGGCACCTGCTCATTGAGCCACATTCGGACTGGCTAGACCTTGGAACTGAAATTGACTGGACAGAGAAGCTGGACCTCAGCAAGCAGATCGAGCTCTCACCTACCAACGAGTACCGACAAGGCACAATTTTGATGACCGATGCGGAAGGAAAGGACGAGACTAACGTCCTGAGACAAGAGGCAAACGGGCATGTGTTTGGGCAATACAAGGAGTACGTTGACGACGACTTTGCTCAGGGAGAGCTCAAGATCGAAAGCAAGTTTAAGCCTGTGCACGTGCATGAGTTGCCGCTATACGACAGTGACGATACAGAATTTTCCAATGTGCTAATACCCAGGCTGTACTCAATCAGCGAAGACGGCAAGTACAACCCCATTGCTGACAAGCCGTTCCTGTTTTATCACAATGGGCTGAAAGACATTGGTGCTACGTTCTACATTGAAAGCGAGGCGTTTACCCAATACCCATACGTCAGTGCTTTTGACAGTGCACCCAACAGCGAAACCACCGAATCGCTCTACTGGGATTACCAGTGGCCTTCTGGTTTGGGGTCTGACCTTATGGGGGACCAGTACGTGCATCTGAACTGCTTTCGGGTGTATTGGGCTCGCTTTATCAACCAGATATACCATCCAGATGCAAGGTTGCTGAAAGCAAACTTCTACCTCAAACCCACAGACATTTTGAACCTGAAATTCAACTCACTGATAAACGTGAGGGGAACGCACTACAGGCTTTTGAAGGTCAACGGGTACACGGTCAATACAGATGGCACGACTCAGTGCGAGCTAATCAAAGACCAAGGCACACTGCGGTTTGTCAAAGGTGAGGGCTGCGACTACATTCCGGACGTGTGGAACATTGATGGAACAATACGCTTTGTGAACCCAGAAACCGGGGCAACTACATACACCCCTGGTGAGGCTTGCTGCGAAAATGCGGGAGGTATCTACGATCCAGACACCACAAAGTGCTTTTACCGCACACCACGTGACGGTGGCTCAGGTGTTGGGCATGGGGTGGTTCGCAAACATGGCTCAGAACAAAATGCGAGTAATGACGTTCACCGCAATTACACCTTTGGATTGGGAGACGCTGGCACTTACAATTTGTCGCTCTATGGTCAAGCAAATGAGTCACGGACGGTACAAGCCAGCACAGATGGGGAGGGCACAGGTGCAATCCAGGTGCTACCCAACACATTATTGCAGGGGCGTATCATGGTCAACACAGTACAGACCACATTCGACGGAACGAACGGTGCTCGTGGAAGTTCAGAGTACATCGAGTATGCGGTGAGTGCACGGAATGTGGAGGGGGCTACCAGTGTTACATTGACCGAGATAGCAGATGCTCGCATAACTGATGGGGATGCAACAGGCAATCGTTCTGTGGCTGCAAGTATCTCTGGCAATGAGCTGGTTTTGACTTGTACGGGGGAGACTTATGCCCGTGTTGCTTTCTTCATCGACACAGACTTGACCTACCAGCAGCTTGACTACATGCAGATCAACGAGGACGTGATGCTCACAGAAGCAGGCGACGACCTTGTATTTGAGAATCTGAGCAAGGTCATTCCAGGATAAAACAACCCCCCGACAGTCGTTACCGCCGAGGGGAGCTTACCAAAATCAATCAAAAACAAAACAGTGTTGATTGCACTGCAATATAGCACAATGGCAAAAAAACCACAGAATACTATTGACTATGTGGGGACACTGCTCCCGGACATCCTCCGGCTTGTGCAGGCCCAACAACTAAAAGGCGATCCGGTTTTCAACATGGCTTACGGCATGTATGACTTAAACACGGGGCCGTGGCACAAACTCAAATTGGCTTGGAAAAATGGCAGAGGATAGCGCAAAACTGCTGATAGACGTTCAGCTTGTAGAAGGAGCAGAAGCTGTCCAGAGATTGGACCAGCTCGAGAAAAAGCTGAAAAACGTCAAAGACAAAGGCAAGCAAGCTACGTTGTCTGCAAAGGACTTCGACAAGGCTTTTTCGCTTGTTGGCGTTGATGCGGGCATAAGCAAAATTCAGGCGAGCGGAAAGGAGTTTGCCAAGCTGGGCAAGAGTTTCAAAGGAGCAATAAAAGGGACCAAGGGCTTCAAAGGAGCGTTAAGAGGTGTAAAAGGTGCTATAATGAGCACAGGACTGGGTTTGCTGGTGGTTCTGCTTGGTGAAGCCGTACAACTGTTCGCAAGTTGGGCGAGTGGTGCTGATGCTGCAGCGGAAGCCAACAAACGCTTTACCGCAAGCCTTGAAAAAAGTGCAACAGAGCAGAGCCGCAACTTGCAGCTTTTCGATGCTGAAACAGAAATCTTGCGGATGCGGGGTGCTGATGAACAAGAGCTTACCGAGCGTGCCCGCTTGCGTTACAATCAAGAACAGGAGAACCTGCTTGCAAACATCGATGCTCACAACGAGATGCATGCCCAAATGATGACATTGACCAAGGGCAGCGACGAGTACAATGAGCTCGTCACAAAAATGAATGCGAACCACACGGCTCTGGAAAATGAAAAGCACCGCCTGACAATACAGCACTTGTTGCTGGAGGAGCAGATGGCAGAGACCAACTTCAACATGGAGAAAAAGCGTCTTACTGAGCTGGCCCAGGAGCGCAAAAAAGCCAGAGATGCGGCTCGTGAGAGATTCAACGAAGAGCTTGACCACCAGAACATGATGCGTGACATGAGCCAAACGGTGCTTGATGAAATGCAAGAGGAGCTCGATGCAAAGGCCCAAATGCGTCAGGAAGCATACGATGGGGAGCTTGAAGACTTCGAGCAGTTCGAGGAGGAACTTGCTGAGGTGGAGGAGCGTTTTGAAATGGACCGCAGGATGCGTAGACGTACCCGGACCAAGCAAGAGATCGAAGAAGACAAGGCTCTGAGGGATGCAAAAATTGCGATGGGCATGGAGGTGCTTGGAGCCCTCAGTGCAGCACAGCAGTTGTTTGGGGAAGAGGGGAGTGCAGCAGCAAAGGCTTTGGCTCTTGCTGATATTGCGGCAGGAACAGCCGTAGGATTCATTCAAGCACTGGACATTGCTCAAAAGGGAGCATCCGGAACGGGGCCAGCAGCACCTTTCACCATGCCAATTTTCTATGCTTCGCAGATTGCAGCAGTCCTGGGAGCAGCAGCACAAGCAAAGAGCATCCTGCAAGGCGGGGGTGCTTCTGGTGGTGGCAGTTTTGGTGGAAGGGGCGGCTCTGCTTCATTCACCTCAACCTTGATGCCTGACGGTGGGCAGGGCCTACCAGCACCACAAGGTATTGCAGCAGGTGGAGCAGGTGAGATGGAGCCTATACAAGCCTATGTGATGGAAGGAGAAATAACCAATGCACAGGCGGTTAGCCAAGAGCTACAGGCCCGTTCTTCGCTTTGATATTCCGAACGGTCGCAAACACAGAAACTAAAACCTATTTTAAGACGTGGAGCTACGAGAACTACTCATCGACGAAAACGAGGACAACTTTGGCGTTGAAGCAATCAGCTTGGTGAAGTACCCGGCGATTGAGGAAAACTTCATCTACTTCGGCAAGCAGTACGAGCTTGCTAAAGTGGACGAGGAACGACAAATGCTTGTTGGGCCCGCTTTGATACCGAACAAAAACATCTACCGTGAGGACCGAGAGGGAAACGGGTACGAGGTGTTTTTTACTCCTGACACTGTCCAGAAAGCAGCACACCTGTTTATGCGACAGAGCCGTAACAATGCGGCTACGGTTGAGCACATGGAGTCCACAGAGGACGTATACCTTTACGAGAGCTGGATTGTAGAGAACGAGAAGAAGGACAAGCAGCAGGTATATGGCTTCAACTTCCCAACAGGCACTTGGATGGTCGCAATGCGAATTGACGACACCAAATTGTGGGAGGGCATCAAAACTGGCAAATTGCGTGGCCTTTCCATTGAGGGCTACTTTGTAGACAAACTGGTTGAAAAACCGCAAAAAGAAGATATGAAAAGCATTTTTGAGACAATCCGATCGCTGCAAAAGCGGGTGGAGCTTTTTGCGGAGGAGACTCTGCAAGATGGCACCAAAGTAGTCACCGAGGCTGACGCCTTTGAGCCAGGGGTGAAAATTCAAGTACTCGACGAGGAGGGCAACCCGCAGGAAGCTCCTACCGGAGAGCACACCTTGCAAAACGGTACAAAGATCAAAGTAGGCGACGGCTCGATCTTGGAAAGCATTGGCACAGATAAAGCCAAAGAGGTAGAGGCTGAGAAAGAGGAGGAGAAAAAAGAAGAAATGGCCGAAGAAGAAAAGAAAGAAGACCAGGAAAAGAAAGACATGGGCTATCGCAAGAAAATCAAAGCGAAGCTCATGGAAGTGGACATCGCAGAAGCGGTGGCTGACGACCTCACAGATGCTATCGTTGCTATCGTTGAAGAAGCTGCTGCTCCTGTAGTGGAGGAGGTAGCCGAAGAGGTAGCCGAAGAAGTGGCAGAGAAAGTAGCCGAAGAGGCTATCGAGAAAGCAGAAATGAGTGCCGTAGAAAGCTTCACTTCTGCACTGGAAAAACTCACTGAGCGAATCGCAGAGCTGGAAAAAGCTCCTGCTGACAAGTTCTCACACAAACCCGCAACCAAACAAAGTAAACCCGTGGAGCAGTTGGACCTTGTTCAACGTGTCTTCCAAACAATCCGCTGAAATGGCAAATAATAAGTACAATTTCGACATCACCGTCACTGGTGATTCTTACGCTGGCGAACTCGCCCTGCCATACGTTACGGCAGCGGTGAAATCTGGCGACACACTGGCCAAAGGCTACGTGGACCAAATGGACGGCTTTAACGACAAAGCCGTAGTTAAAAACCTGGGCTACTCAGATGTTCTGCAAGCTGGTGGCTGCAACTTCTCTGACGGTGAAGACCTCACCCTCACTGAGCGAGTGCTGACACTGACCGACTTGCGTGTGCAAGAGGAAATCTGCCGTGGTACCATCTACCCAACTTGGCTTGCGTCAAACAACAAGATGCAGCGCAATGGCGACCTGCCTGTAGACTTCCAGGAGTTTCTGCTCGCAAGCCTCGCTGCTAAAGCTGCTGAGGAGATGGAGAATGCTATCTGGCAAGGCTCAACCAACTTCGGTACTGGCTTCCTTGGAGCTGATGGTGCTGCAACTACTGAGGCTGACCTGAATGCAGGTATTTTGGCTAACAGTGGCTCAGGCTTTACTGAGGTGGACTTCGGTACCGATGCAACCTCTGCTGCTAACGTGTTGACTCACTTGAATGCTGTTTACAACAGCGTAGTGGCAAACAAGGCGGGTCTGCTGAGCAAAGCTGGCTTTGGCTTCTACATGAACCACCAGACTCATGGCTTCTACATGCAAGCTCTCGCTGCAGGTGGTACCAACCAAGGACAGAACGGTGGATTTGGCTACTCTGCTGGAGTTATGGTGAACTCATTCATGGGTCTGCCAATCTACGTTTGTCCAGGCATGCCAAACGATGTTGTGGTGGCTACTTACATCGAGAACCTCAAGTTTGGCTCAAACCTCCAAACTGACTTGACTGAGGTGCGTGTCATCCCTGTATACCAGTATGACGGCTCTGACAATGTGCGTGTAAGCATGCGCTTTGCTGCTGGCGTTCAAGCTGCGGTCATCACCGATGGCTTCACCGGTTCGTCACTCTGGACATAATTCACTAAGTAAGATGGGGGCTTCGGCCCCCGTCTTTCATTCGATAAAGCAAGCGTTATGGCATGCACATTAAACTCCGGACGACTGGTAGACTGCAAAGACCAGATCGGAGGACTGAAAAAAATCTACTTCGTAAAAGATTACTGCAGCGACATTCGTGGACGTGCTACCATCAGCAATGATGAAATGACCACCGCTGGCTTTGCGAACTGGGATATTGCAGAGAGCAGTGTTGTCACTGTTTTCCAGTACGACCTGCGACCTGACCTTTCTTCAATGACTGTCAACGTGAACTCAGATGCTGCTACAGGTACTACTACCTATGAGCAGACTCTCTCGATCACTTTGCAGAAGCTGACCAAGGCAGACAACAAGGAGCTGCGACTCATTGCACAGAACCGTGTGCAAGTGTTTGTTCTGGATAACAACGAGAACCTGTTCCTTTTGGGAATGGACCACGGACTTGACGTTACTGGTGGCACTGTAGTTACTGGTGCTGCTCGTACCGACATGACCGGGTACACATTGGAGTTCTCAGGCCGTGAGGTGGAGAGCATGATTTGGCTTCCGGCTTCTGCTGGTGCTGGCACTGACAAGTTCCCATTTGACGGACTTGACGACGAATCAGCTTTGACCATCACTGTAGGCTCTTAACAAACACCGAAATTCAATAAAGGGGGGCCATGCGCCCCCTTTTTATATTGTACCCATGAGACGATACATCAACAGCCTCCGCAAGTATGCGGATGAGGTGGACCCAGCGAAATGCCCGGACCATCTGAAACACCTGCTTAATGATTCAACTGCAGAAGGGAATACTCAACACCGTCTACCTGACTCTAACCGAGAAGATGGGGACAGCGAGCAACTCGACGTTGATCCGGCTGACGTGTCAGGCAACAAGCAAGGAGATATACCTGCTGCCAAGAAGCCGCGCACACGACGCAAGAAAGGACACAATTCAAATACGTGAGGGATCGGTCAATGCTCCCACTGTGGGGGACATCATGTTGAACACCCCGCAGTTTCCTGAAGGCTTCTATACCTACACGGTATGGGAGCAGACCTCTGCCAGTAACCTTGACCCTACCGACGACAGCGTTGTTGGAATCATAGAGCAGGGAATGGCTTACATTCGTGACGGTGCTACTCCTTACAACGAGAGCACTTTCACATCTCACAACCCAACACAGACCGATTATGTCTACGCCAAAGACTGACCTCAGCGTTCTGAATACCATGCCGTTTGAGCTTCCTGTTTTCAAAGAGAAGCAAAGCGAGAAGTGGGTGAGCTACGGTGAGGACGACAAGTACGCAACCTACCTGGAAGAGCTGTATTATACGAGCTCTATTCACAATGCTATCATTAACGGGGTGACGGACATGATCCGAGGTAATGGCCCGTACAGTGATGATTGGGACAAGAATGATGGCACCAAAGAGGCATGGCTGCGCCTGAACGACCTTTTTGGCGAGGAGATCATCTACAAGACGGCACTTGACCTCAAGTTATACGGACAATTTTACTGGTGCGTTATCTGGAATCAAGCCCGTACACAGGTGGCAAAGGTGGAGCACGTCCCCGTTCGCTGCATCCGTGCTGGTTTGTTAGATGACGAGGGAAAGGTCAGCACGTTCTACTACAGCTACGACTGGAGTGACCGTCGAGAGAAGCGGCAGGCTTACAAGGCATTCTGCTTGAATGATCGGACTGCTCCAAAGACCATAATGCAGGTAAAACGCCACTCGCCATCATTTGAGTTTTACGGCATTCCGGACTACATCGGCTCAACAAACTACATCGAGCTCGACCGTCAAATCTCCAGCTTTCACCTCAACTCTGTAAAAAACGGAATGTTTCCAGGTTGGGCTCTCCACTTCAAAAACGGAGTACCTACTGACGAGGAGCGTGAAGCAATCGAGCGAAAGATTAAACAGAAGTTTGCCGGACCAGAAGCGGCAAGCAAGATCATTCTAACCTTCAATGAGGGTGCTGACACTGCACCTGACTTTGTACCCCTGGAAAGCAACTCGAACTCGGACATGTTCCAATACCTGAGCAACGAGCTTTCCAACAAGATACTATCTGGCCACCGTGTGACTTCTCCGCTGCTGTTTGGTGTCAAAGGAGATGGCTCAGGCTTTGGCAACAACGCAGACGAATTGCGGGACTCATACAGCCTTTTTTACACCACAGTGGTACAACCATACCAGAGGCTCATTACAAATGCTGTAGAGACGGTTCTGAGCGTCTCAGAGCAGCCTTTGAAGGTCAGCATACCAGCGTCAGCTCCTGCGGACTTCATCGACTTGACTGGTGGCAAAGGTGCAAACAGCTACTCCGGCATCCAGATCAGCGCAGCGAAAGACCTGATTATGGCTGTTCAGACCGGAGAGATCACCAAGGAGGCTGCAATTACCATGCTGGTTCAAATGCTGCAATTCCCATTGGAGGTGGCAGAGGCAATGTTTTCACCGCAAGAAGCAGCACAGGAAAAGCTCTGCTCGCATCACATCGAGCTATCAGCATCCTTTGCAGACCGCATCATCGCACTGGGAGAGGAAGAACCCGAAGGCTACGAGCTTATCGACGAGCGTGAGGTAGAATACGAATTGGAAGCGGTACATGACGCACTGTGGACTTTTGCCAAACCTGCCACGACTCCAAAGTCATCACCAAGCAGCAAGAGCGAAGACGACACCCCTTTGATTAAGGTGCGTTACGGTTATGCTGGTTTTACATCTGACGTAAGCCGGGACTTCTGCCGTAAAATGAGTGCAGCAAACAAGGTGTATCGACGTGAAGACATTGACAAGGAGCTTGAGGTGAACCCCGGGTTTGGCAAGGGTGGTTCAGATAGCTACAACGTCTTCCGGTTCAAAGGAGGACCCAACTGCTACCACTTCTTCCAGCGTCGCACCTACTTGAAAAAGAACAACAAACGCATCAGCGTAAATGAAGCCCAGCGAATTATTCGCTCACTTCCTGTAGATGAGCGAGACGCAAATCGTCTACCCGAACACAAAGGCATCCGAGGTAATACAGGCAAGCCGTCTGTTATGCCGATTGACATGCCCAACCAAGGATACTTAAAACCACGCTAGGATGGCAAAAGCACTGTTCATCAGCATCACAAAGCTGATCAAAGACACAGCCCTCAATGGGTCGATTGACCAAGACATTGCACACCCATACATCCAGGTGGCGCAGGACCGGGAAATTTGGCCTTACTTGGGTACAGACCTGTACAACAAGCTGAAAGCTGATGTGATCGCTGACTCGCTCACTGGTAACTACCAGACATTGATGAATGACTACATACAGCCTGCATTGGTGCAATTTGCCTTTTGTGAGGTATTGCCTTTCCTGCGGGTTCGTATTGTCAACAACAGCGTTGTCATTATGAGCTCAGAGCAGAGCTCTCCTGCAAGCGAGGGGGAGATGAAACGACTCCTGGACCGTAGCCGTGCGATAGGTGAGTTCTACCGTGAACGAATGATTGACTACCTCTGCTTCAATCAAACAAGTTTTCCAGAGTACAGTACAAATACCAACGACGACTTGACTCCCCGCAGACGTGGCAACTACACGGGAGGTATGAACCTCACAGAAGTTTATGGCAAAAAAGCAGAAGAAATCCTACGAGACGCAGGCATCAACATCTAAGCTGAACCTGTACCTCCTGAAACGATACATGTATGCCGAACAAAAAAGTAAGCAGCTTAACGGAACTCGCTAGTCCAGCAGACACCGACCTATTGGTAGTGGTGGACGTAAGTGACACGACCGACGGAGCAGCCGGAACGAGCAAGAAAATGCAAATCGGCAACCTGCCGTCAAGTGGCGGTAGCGGTGCGGACAAGTGGCGCATTTGGGGCTCAAGCAACGTAGGCCACACTGGCGCTCTGCGCTACATTGGTATTCGTGGAAATTATGTGGACACGAGCAGCCTGAACTTGTACACGCAAGCCATGATGCCGGAAAACTGCGAGCTTGTAAAGCTGACGTGCAGCGTTGGGGTCAGTACTACGGTACGCTTGGTTGTCGCCAAAAATGGTATTTCCACGATTGTATACACGACAGGTAACCAGTCTTTTACAGCGGGCGTGGTGCAGACTTTCACACCCACAGGCACGAGCATCTCACAAGGTGACCTCATCAACATTGGCGTTGAGGGCAGCGTTGCACCCGGCGACGTTCACCTAGTAATGACCTTTGAAGCAACGTAACATGTATGTAGCACCTATCTCAGATGTCAACGAAACAGAGCGTGCATCCTATGGCATCACACGAGAGTTTCAGGACAAAATCAACGAGCTGATCGAGGCCGTAAACGCCCTTGACGCACGCCTAACAGAATTAGAAGGATGAACGGTTTGACAGTGTTTGAATTGGCCAGCATGGCCGCAGGGCTTGTAGGTGTTTACGTCAAGCTGCACGGCGAGGTGACACGCCTCAAAACACGCCTGCACCAAGTAGAAGCCTCAAACGACGAGATTAAGCAAACGCTGAAAGAACTCGTGGCTATTACAACTGACATCAAGTTGGCATTGGCACGCAACCGCATGGATAAATGAAAAACATACGTGAGATTCGCAGAGTGATTCTGCATTGCTCGGCAACACGTGAGGGGCAAGACGTATCAGCAAAGACAATCAAACGCTGGCACACCTCACCTCCTCGTAACTGGTCGGACATTGGCTATCACTACGTCATACGGCTTGACGGGACTATTGAGCGTGGTAGAAGCATCTACCGTCCAGGTGCTCACACTAAAGGTCACAATGCTGACTCTGTGGGCGTGTGCTACATTGGAGGTGTCCAGGAAGACGGAAAGACACCGAAGGATACAATGACCGAGGCCCAGGAGCGAAGCTTTCGTGCTTTGTACTCAGCTCTGTGCATTGTGTTTGATGAGCCATCGCTACACGGGCATAATGAGTTCAGCACCAAAGCATGCCCGTCTTTCAAAGTGGAGGACAAATTTCCTGAGCTTGTTTGAGCGAGATCAATACAATACAATTTCGGGAGCAGCTCAACACCTTGCTGATCACGTTTTGGGCGTATCTCGACATGATTGAAGCAGAGCCGATGGAGGAGCTCAGCGACCGAGATTTGAGCAAATACATCAACTACTTCGTCAAACACTATATTACAGAGGGGCAACCCCCCGAAGAACTAAACCAATAAACATGGACTTTATCGTTACACACTGGGCAGAGCTTTTGCTTGCAGCCCTAGCTTTTGCAAAGGTGGTGGTGAACCTCACGCCCACCGACAAGGACAACAAGGTCTTTGGTTACCTTGATTTGCTTATTACCGCCATTACTGGCGACAAGCGTAAGAGCGAGAAGCTGTGAAAAAGCAGCTTTTGGATATATTTACAAAGCTCGACATCACCGAGGTATTTAAGACCAAAGGTGACCTCAAACGGTGGTCTGCAAAAAGGACTATCGGCTCTGTTATCGTAGCGACGGCCTGTACAGATATTGCCACCCACGGCATGAGCTGGCAGGCCGTTGTGCTTTGTGCTATTGGCGTGGCCCCTTTGTGTCTTTCTTTCTTTGAGCATGATCACAAAGCATAGTCGAAACCACTACACGGTACACCGTGAAATTGAAGCAGGAGAGCGCAACTACGTGCTTTTCTTGAGTGATGTGCACTACGACTCCAAAAAATGCGACCGCAAAATGCTTGTGGAGCATCTGGAGCTCGCTCGTGAACGAAACGCACGTGTCTTTCTCAACGGTGACTTTCTGGACTTAATGGGCGGCAAGTACGATCCACGCAATACCTTGCCCGGGGGATTACGTCCAGAGTACCGAGAACAGGACTATTTTGACGCTGTTATTGCGGATGCTGTGCAGTTCCTTCTCCCGTACAAAGACCTTCTCACGGTATATGCTCAGGGGAATCACGAGACAAACGTCCGTAAACGCCAACACACCGACCCAAGCAAGAGAATGGTCAAAGAGCTCCAGGAGCACGGCTCACCGATCCAACTGGGCGGATACAGTGGGTATATACGATGGCAGTTCGCCTACAAGACAGAATTCAAAAGCTACATAATGCACTACCACCACGGCTATGGTGGTGCGGCTCCCCGATCCAAGGGAGTGCTCCAAGCCGACATTGACACAGCTAAGTTTCCAGACGCAGACATCATCCTGAGAGGCCATGACCACAACAAGTGGCATTTGCCAGTTACTACTGAGCGTTGCAGTAACAAAATGACCGTCAGCAAAAGCACAGTGCATCACATCCGATGCGGGAGCTACAAGATGCTTGGAGACGGCTACGCAGGATGGGAGACTGAAAAAGGCTTCTCACAACCCCGCCTTGGTGGGTGGTGGTGGTATGCTACCCGGCAAAACAAAGTCTGGAAGACGGGCGTCGAGGAGGCCCACTAACCAGCAATTGCCCTAGTTTTTCTTTTATTTTCCGGAAAAGCATTTGACATTTGGTTGATTTGTTGTATATTTGGTGCAAATCAAATCAAAACAGTATGCCCACTAATTCCACCGAGTACGAGAAGGCTCGACAGTTGTACGCCGAACTCTGTCAAACGCTGGTTAAGCACATGCCGTCAGACGTTTACTTCGAGGTGATGGACAAGGTAACCTTGTACGGCTCCCACCTTATGCAAGACACACGTAACGTGTACCAAGACCTTCTCAAATAACATGGAAGGCTTCGGACAAGTATTCCGCTGGAGGGATTACACGGGCACTGATTACTGCGGTCGCAGCTACTACGCACCGGCTCGCTGTCACGAACAAGAGGAGCCACCTATCTGGTCAAAGTACCGCAGCCTGTGCCTAACGCACACCCACTTCACCAACGCCCTGAAGGGTGGAGGATTTGAAGAGCGGTGGCAGCAGCGTGCATGGTACGCACAGCAGCAGGACTACCGAGTGCAGTTGGATCAATTATCAATGCAAATTCTAAACCCAAATACATGAAACAGTTTGAATGGACAGACGCAGCAGTGAAACAGTTCTGCCGCATCTACACAAGCACCAAAAGAGAGAAAGACCAAGCAGCCTTTCCCATTGAGAACTATCGCGGAAAGAGAATGCAAGGTAAATTGGAGCAGTTCAAGCAGGACTGGATGCACCAAGAAAAAGTACACCTGCAACAGATGGCTGTCTACCAAGCTCAACTGGAAGCAGAGATGGCTGAGAAGCTTGACCAGTTCGCATCGGTCTACGGAATCAAAAACAAAAAGTAATGGAGAACAAACCAATCTTTACTGTGCACAAACCAAGCAACTTGGTGAGTGACAAACTTGAGCGATGCTTCATGGAGGCATGCTACAACATCAAACAACAACGCATCTCACAAGGTCAGCTTGCATCGCAGATGGGACTTGCTCCTTCTACCTTGTCAGGACGCATGCAAGACTGGACAAAATTCAAGGTGAGCGAATTCGTTGACTTGTGTAACATCGCAAACGTGGAGCTATGAGCGCAGTACAAGCAAAGCTAACCAGTGTCCAGGGAGACGGAACTTGGGAGGGCAAGTACGGTACGATGTACCAGTTTATTGTCACTGTAGAGGAGCCCAGCGGTATTGAAACCGTGGGCAGTGTCAATGCAAAAAGTAGCGATCCAAAGTGGATGGCCTTGCAGGGGACAGACCAGCCTGTATGGTTTGAGCGTATGGGAGAGCACAATGGCACAGCCAAGCTCAAGATTCATGCTACAGACCCAAGCGAAAGCGGCTCACGGTCTTTTGGAGCTCGCAAGAGTGATCCAGAGACAACCAAGAGAATAGAAAACTCCTGGGCGGTGCAAACTGCTATTCAGATCATGGGCCCACTCAGTGAATACCAAGAGGGGGTAGACAGCTACCTCAAATACGTGTTTGAGCTGGCACCACGCTTGAAGAAGATGCGTGACAAATTGGGTGAGCAATGAGCAGGGCTTATCTGCACTCCCGCATCTGCAATGCGAAGTTTCATCCAACCATAAACGAGGTGGTGCAGGGGATTGCTGACGAAATTCAACGTCAGCACCCTACCACTATCATAAAGGCATACATCCGAACCCCTTACCGGGGACAAGAGGTGGTGATGGCTCGGCAAATCGCAATGACACTGGCCCATCGTATTTGCAAAAAGCGGCTGGTGGACACTGCCCAGTATTTTGACAGAGATCATGCAACGGTCATCCATGCACGCAAGCAAGTAGCCAACAGGCAATACAATCCTGAATTGCTTGCGATGTTTGAGGTAGCGCATGATTATTGTGCACGACAAGGATGGATACATGCAAACCTTTTTTAACGATGAAGCAAAGAGCTTGGGTGTTCCAGCAGCGGTGATTCTATCGAGATGCAGGTACATACACTCTCAACTGGTGAAGGAAAAGCGTACAGTGGGGGGTGAGTATTGGATACACCGTAGCAATTCAGCGTGGCAGGCAGAGTTTCCTTTCTGGACACGTCCTACCATAAAACGAGCCCTGAGCAAGCTTGTTGAAGCTGGATTGATCGAGAGAGCACCCAAGCATTTGCCTTGTCCTGGAGACTATCGCAGCTTCTACAAGGTGGGTAAATTGCTTTCAAAAGGGGGTACAAATCTTTCAAAAGGGGGTACAGAAAGTACCCATATATACAAAGAGACTATTACTACCCCTATAGCTAAGCAAGAATGGGTACGAAATTTACCCCCCACTTTGGAGGAGGTGAAGAAGTACTTCAAAGAAGAAGGCTACACAAGCGATGGTGCGAAAAAAGCATTTGATTACTATGACCAAAGGAACTGGCTCGACAAGTTTGGCCGTCCGGTGAAAGACTGGAAAGCCACAATGCAGCGGGTTTGGTTTCAAGACGATAACAGAGCCAAACATGACACACTCAGCAAATACGGTATCTGACCGATGGGAGAGAAAAGAGCCCCCACGTCAGCTCAGCGATGCGGAAAAAGAGTACCGCAAAAAACTCAAAGAGGTACGCAAGCCACAAAAGAAGCCTCAGCTCAATGTTGAGCAGGTCAAGCGATTGCTTGTTCAACATATCCAGGAGCACTGCCCAGAGTT
>VMHT01149936.1_pt1 | contig 18723 bp, 25 predicted proteins | sample 4693611 | NCBI WGS metagenome assembly VMHT01 (sample SAMN12280063, study PRJNA550983) | marine metagenome | isolation source: seawater sampled from same location over 5 years 0.02-0.2 micron viral filtrate | place: USA: collected off the coast of southern California halfway between the port... ...
CCGATCTTTCAAAGAAGTTTATCTAACCAACAGGGTGTAGATGGTTCAGCTCAATTTAAAGATATCGATGTTGTACATAATGGTATCGAAGTTGAAACTTCGTATAACCCAACAGATAAGTTGAGATTAAAAGGTATGTTATCAATCGGTGATTGGAGATATACTAATGATTTCTCAGCAGAATTATTTGATGATAATCAACAATCAATCGGAACAGGTACATTGTACTTGAAAGATGCTAAAGTAGGAGATGCGGCTCAGTTCACATCTTATGTTGAAGCAGATTACGAAGTAATCGAAGGATTAAGAGTTGATTTAGGATATAGATTCGTTGATGGATTATATGCTGATTATTCAATCACAGATTCAGAATTTACTAACCCTGATAACAAAGGAGCTTTAAAATTACCTTCTTATGGATTGGCTGATTTAGGAGCAACTTATAGGTTTGATTTATTCGGAACTGATGCATCGTTTAGAGTTAACGTAAATAACTTATTTGATACTTACTACATTGCTGAATCCAATACCAACATCCACGCTGATGCTGGTTCGGAAACATGGAATGGTGTAGATACGAGAAACTCAGTATGGTTCGGATTCGGACGTACTTTCAATACTTCTCTTAAAGTAAGATTCTAAACTAAAATAAATTAAGGGGGGATTTAATAGATTCCCCCTTTTTTATTAAAATTAAACAAACCTATATTGAAAAAAATTCTAATACATACTGTTACTAATCCATGTGTAGATAAAAGTTCCTTAGAATTATTTTTCTTAAAGTGTAATCGTTTTATCAATAAAAGTTTGGGAGATTATGAATTCCATCTTCATATTGATACTTGGCAAGCTTTAGTAACAGATAAATTTTCTTCATTGATACGCTATTCAATTGATACTAACAAATACAAATCAGATAAGTTTCATGATGTTCAATTAGAAATTAATGAAAGTTTTTTAAAATCCCAAAATAATATAAAAGAAATTGTAGATGAAATTGTAAAAGAAAATAAACATTTTACAAATTTATTTAAAACTATAAAAATTACAAATTCAAGTAATACTAAAAATTATAGTTCTGATAATCATTTTAATATAATTGGTAATACATTTAAGAACACTTATACTGAATATGATTTTTATGTATTTAAATCAATAAATTCTTTAGTAATAGATACATCTAGTTTATCAAAAGCAATAACTCACTTAAACAATACAAACGTACCATTTATATTTACAAATGCGTTTTTTAAAGAACCTGATTTTAAAAATAATATTTTAAATATGGGTGTAGATACATTAAATTTATTTGTAATAAATAATAACATATTCTTTGATTATTTAAAAGAAATTGATAATAATCCTAAGATTAAACTAATGTATCCAAATGGAGATACTTTTAAAATATCCGAAACATTTTTATTTGGTGTTTCAGATTGGTGGCCAGATGATATTCAAAACAAAACTATACCAAGGATAGAATATACAGATAGTTACTCAGATTTTGATGAGGATGACCGCGTTCCATTGGATGTGTTTAATAATAATTCTTTTTTGAGAAATGGAATAGAGGCAGGACCTTTTTTGTTAGAATTAATTCTTTTTATTTTTTATAAAAAAAATTTAAACAAAAAATTTAATAACGTCAAGGAGGTGATAGATTCTTTACCGAGTGAATATTTTATTTCTATCGTAAAATTCAATCAACATAAACAACACTTTATTTTTATCTTAGAACAAACAATTAATATTTTTTCTAAAAACAATAATGCAGATATATCTAAATTACAATATTTATTAAAAGAAACAAATAATATAAGTTCAAGTTTAAAAAAACTACTAAGCTTACCTATAACTTCGGATATTGATTCTGATTTACTAAATTTATATAATGATATGGATAATGGTTATATAGATATACTTAGAGTTAATATTGAAGAAATAATTGATAAATGTTATGTATAAAATTACTCCATTTAATGGAATCCGAGAATCAATTCGAGATGGCTTATCTATAATAAAAGGAATATTCAGAGTTTTAAAATCTGGTAACTTTATTTTAGGAAACCAATTATCTTTATTTGAACAAGAATTTTCAAATTATTTATCAGAAGATAAAATATATTCAGTTGGTACTAATAGTTGTACTGATTCATTGTATCTATCACTAAAGTTGTTTGGTATAGGTAAAGGCGATGAGGTAATTACACAATCCAATACAGCTATCCCTACTGTTAATGCAATTGTAATGAGTGGAGCAACACCTGTATTTGTGGATGTTGGTGTTGATTATCAAATGATTGTATCTGAGGTAGAAAAAAATATAACTAAAAAAACAAAAGCAGTTATACCAGTTCATCTATTTGGTAATTGTTGTGAAATAGATATTTTACAAAAGATTTGTAAAAATAATAATATTAAGTTAATAGAAGATTGTGCTCAATCATTTGGTTCTAGTTACAATGGAAAAAAACTTGGTACATTTGGGGATACATCTTGTTTTTCCTTTTATCCTACTAAAGTATTGAGTTCATATGGTGATGGTGGAATGGTTGTATGTAATGATAAATCTAACTATGAAAAACTTAAAAGGATGAGATTTCATGGAATCGATAGAAGTAAGGGATATTATACAACTGAAGATGCTAGATTAACAATGAACTCACGATTGGATGAAATACACGCATCTATATTGAGATACAAACTAAAATCAGTAGATAAACTTATTGATAATAGAAACAAAATAGCAAACTACTATTTTAATAACATAGAATTAAATGGTATAAGTTTTCATCCACATAAACCAAATACAGTTTACTATAACTTTGTAGTTAGACACAAGAGAAGAGATGAGATAATAGAATATGCTAAATCAAAAGGAGTGTACTTTAATATAAATTACCCATATCCGATTCATCAAATGAAAGGATACTCTTTTTTAAAAAAACAAAAATTAAAGAATACGGAGATTTTTTCAAAAGAAATATTTAACCTACCAATATTTCCTTCTCTAAAAAAATCTGAAATGAAAAAAATAATAAAAGTTTTAAATAACTTTAAATAAAATAATATGGTAAAAGATGTTTTAGATTTAGGAATGCAACCAATAGCAAATGCATTCATAGATAGGAACGATATTGAAAAAGAATCCTTCTATCACCTAGTTGCAACATATGATACGGATACTTATCATTTTTCTCAGAAAAATAAAGTAAATCCACCTGATATGTTTAATTCAAATTATGCTTACTTTTCATCTAATTCAAAACCGATGGTTGAGCATTTTAGAAAAACTGCTGAATTATTACAAAAAAGAAATCCAAAATCTGTTTTAGAAATTGGAAGTAACGATGGGTGTTTTATAAAAAACTTTAATATTGATACTTCAGTATGTGTAGAGCCATCATCTAATCTAGCAAATCTTACAGGTATATTGGGTTACCAAACTTATAATGAGTTTTTTGCACTTCATCTTGTTGATACTTTATTAGAAAACCATGGTAAGTTTGATTTAATCTATTCAGCAAATTGTATTTGTCATATTCCTGGTATTGATGGTGTATTTGGGTCGGTATCTCAATTACTATCTGAAGATGGTTTATTTGTTTTTGAAGACCCTTCGTTATTATCAATGATTCAGAATAATTCATACGACCAGATATATGATGAACATCCTCATATATTTTCTATTTTATTTATAAACGAAATTACATCAAAATATAATTTAGAGATAAAGAAAGTAGATACCTTATCAGTTCATGGTGGTAGTAATCGTATATATGTTGGATTAAAAAACGGAAAGAACATAGATAAAAGTGTTCAATATAATATAGATTTAGAAAAGGAAAATGGATTAGATAAATTAGAATCTATTTTAAGTTTCGCAAACAAAGTATCTCAATCAAAAAAAGATTTGATAGATTTACTAAACAGAATAAAAGAAAAAAATCAAAAAGTTTTAAGTTACGGAGCTACTTCAAAATCAACTACTGTATTTAATTATTGTGGTATTACTTCTGATTTAATTGAATGTGTATCTGATACGAGTGATACTAAAATAGGCAAACTAACACCAGGTTCTCATATCCCTATTAAATCAAGGAATAATGTAAACTTAGATGATTATGATTATATATTCCTAGGAGCTTGGAATTTTAAAGATTATATAATTAATAACGAAAGAAATTGGATAGAGAAGGGTGGAAAATTAATAACTCATGTACCAATGGTTAAAATATTAGGAGATATATGAAAACACTAAACGATGTAAAAACATTTAGATTCAGAGAATTTATTGAAGATGATGGTAATTTGATTCCGATTGAAGGAGGAAGTGATGTTCCATTTGATATTAAGAGGATTTTTTATGTATATGGTGTACACGACCAAGATAATAGAGGAAAACATGCTCATCATAAAACACAACAAATACTAATTTGTTTACAAGGAGAATTGGAAGTTATAGTAGATGATGGATATATGAAGAAAACCATAACTTTAAATAAAAAGAATCAGGCTGTTTTAATACCTGAAATGATATGGGATGAGCAAACATATCTAACAGAAGATACTATACTTCTTGTGTTATGTAATACTCACTATGATGCAGATGATTACATAAATGATTACGATGATTTTAAAAAACTAAAAAAATGAGATTATTAATTACAGGAGGATGTGGCCACATTGGTTCATATTTAATTAGAAATATTTTAAATAAAAAAATAACGGTTGTTGATAATTTATTAACACAAAGATACACTTCTCTGTTTAATTTACAAAATCAAATTAAATTTTCAGAAATGGATATTGATGAGTTAACTGTTGATGATTTACATGGACATGATATTGTATTACATCTTGCAGCTATTACTGATGCTGCTGGTAGTTTTGGTAATAAGAAAGAAATGGAAGATGTTAACATTACAAAAACAAAAGTATTAATAGATAAGTGTATAGAAGCAGGAGTAAAGAAATTTATATTTCCATCATCAACTAGTGTATATGGTGTTGCCGCTGATGAAGTATATGAAGATGAATCTCAATTCTTAAACCCACAAAGTCCATACGCAGAATCAAAAATTGAAATAGAAAATTATTTAAAAGAATCTAATATTGATTATGTAATTTTTAGATTCGGAACAATATTCGGATTTAGTGAAGGAATGAGATTCCACACAGCTGTAAATAAATTTTGTTATCAATCCTCACTTAATCTTCCACTAACTATATGGAAAGAAAACTATAACCAAGTAAGACCATATCTTGGTTTAAGGGATTGTTATCATTCTATTATGATGGCGATAGATGGTAAGTTACCAAAGGGAGTTTATAATGTAGTATCTGAGAATAAAAAATTATCTGATATTGTTGGTATAGTACGAAAGCATAACCCAAATCTAAAAATAAATTTTGTAGATACTCCTCTATTAAATCAATATTCCTATAATGTAAGTTATGAAAAAATACATAACCTTGGGTTCAGACGGATGGATAAATTGAAACAGGTCATTCCAACAATATTAAACACATTATATAATTTGAATGGGTAATTCTAAATTAGAAATATTAATTCTTACAAATCCAAATACTTTTTCTAAATTAAAGTGTGAAACTTGGGTGATGAATTTATTATATGGTGGTATTAAAAAAATACCTACCAATGTAATTATTAATTTTGGTTTTTGGCATTCTCAAAAAAGTATAGATTCTATTTTTTCAAAAGAAGATATAGTTTCTATTATAGAATCTACTTCATCCAAATATAATGTAGATATAAAATTTGAACTACATAATCCCCTTGATGGATATTCATCAGGTATACAATTTACAATAATAGATGAGTTTATAAATCAAATGGAAGACACTTCAGAACTAATGTTTATTTCTGATAACTTTTATTGTGTTAATAGAGATATACTTTCAACAATTTATACTGAATATAAAACATCTAAGATATCCTTTTACACTCAAATACCCATAGTGGATTCTAATCCAAACTTTTTTGATAGTGATATGCATTTATTTTGTTACCACAAAAATGGAATGAAAGAGATTGTAAATAATATTGAAAATGAACTTGGATTGAAACTGAAACAATTTTCTTTAAATTTTAGTATTGATACTGATAAAAATCTTGGAAATTTTATTTTTAGTAATTTTGATAAAGTGAGTGAGTTAAGTGATAAGGATTATTATAAAATACCAATAAATGAACCTGGTGTTTTATTTTCTAATATATTTTGGTGTTATTTATATTACACTAATCAATATAATGATAATGTAAAAAAGCTATCAAGCGAGAGAAAATACACAGGTGGTACTGATACTCTAAATGGTTATAATTTTTTTAGGAAGAATTACACTTCATCAACTGAATTGAGTGTTAAATTATTAGATAATAATTATCACCTTCATAATTATATTTTGTTATTTGAAAATCTCCTACATAAGATTTACAAAGATGCTATTGGTGATAACACTATTGATAGTATAGATGAATATAAAAAAATATTGAATAATAAATTTGAATGGTACTATGAGTAAAATATTATTTACAGGAGGTGATGGTCACTTATGTTCTCAATTTAAAAAAGAAAATAATCCAAATTTTATATTTTTAAATAAAGAAGAATTGGATATTACAGATGAGGCTAGTATAGAATATGTATTCAATAATTATGAATTTGATTATCTATTCCATTCAGCAGCTTTATCAAGACCGATGATACAACATGAAGAATCACCCAACCTTAGTATTAATGTAAATATAATAGGTACATCTAATTTGGTAATGTATTGTAACACATATGGAAAAAAAATAATATATGTTTCTACTGATTATGTTTATAGTGGAACCGATAATCAACATACAGAAAACTCCTCAGTTAGACCTACCAACAAATATAGTTGGTCTAAACTAGGTGGAGAGTGTGCTGTACAATTATGTAATAAATACTTAATATTACGATTGGGTATGGTAGAGTATCCATTTCCACATTCTCATGCTTTTACAAATGTATATAAGAGTTCTATATGGTCAGATGAGGTGCCTAATGTAGTTAACCCTTTATTTGAAAAGGAAGGTATTTATAATGTAGGAGGACCCTCTGAATCTATATATGATTTTGTTAAGAAAAGAAATCCAAACATATCTAAATTGGAAGCAGAATGGAATGTACCTAAACAAATATCAATGAATATTGAAAAAATAAAAAGAAAAGACTTGGATATATGAAATAAATTTCGTATATTTGTATAAACAAAAAATAAATTATAATGGCAAACTTACAAGAAATAGCAAAAAAGTTTAGAGTATCGGATAATTTTCTGAACTCGAAAGAAGATGCTTTACTAATCGTAGCATCATCAATGGTAGATTTAATCGGTGAACTAAACCGAAATGAAACCAGAGGTCTTGATGAAAATCAAAAACAATCACTAATTACTAAATTAGAAAAATTAGGAGATTTCTGTAAAGAAGTGAAAAACTCTACATTCTAATATGGCATTTTTCGAAGATAATAACACAACCAAGAAGGTAAACAACTCTCTATGGGTAGAGAAGTATAGACCTTCCAAACTAACAGAATACGTTGGTAATGAACATTTAAAGGATAAGGTAAAGGATTATCTTGAAAGTGGAGAAATCCCTCATCTTTTATTCTTCGGTAAAGCAGGTACTGGTAAAACAACATTAGCAAAGTTAATTGTTAACTCGATTGATTGTGATTACATAATCATAAATGCATCCGATGAGAATAATGTTGATACAGTTAGAAACAAAGTAAAGGGTTTTGCTTCAACTGTTGGTTTCAAAGATATGAAAGTAATCATCTTAGATGAGTTTGATTATATGACACCAAATGCACAGGCAATCTTAAGAAACCTAATGGAAACGTTCTCAAAACATTGTAGATTTATTTTAACTTGTAACTATGTTGAGAAAGTAATCTCACCTATTAGAAGTAGAACACAAGAGTTTCAGATTGTACCTCCAACTAAAAAAGATGTTGCAGTACAAATCTCACAGATTTTAGGTAAAGAAGGTGTGGGTTTTCAACCAAAAGACCTCGTACCTATCATTGATAGTTCATATCCTGATATTAGAAAGATTATTAATACTTGTCAGTTAAATTCATCTAAAGGACAATTAAAACTCGATACAACCTCTGTAATTGATTCTGATTTAAAATCAAAGGTAGTTGAGATTCTTAAAGGAAAGGATGCAAAACCCAACAAGTGGAAAAACATTAGACAGGCTGTTGCAGATTCTCGTACACAAGATTTTACAGAACTATATACATTCTTATATGAAAAGGTAGATGATTATGGTGGTACTAATACTTCAAACATAATTCTAATTCTTTCAGAATCACAACACAAAGATGCATTGGTAGTAGATAAAGAAATCACCTTTATGAGTTGTATAATTCAAATAGTAGGAATTTTATGATAAAATTAGAAACAGATTCACTTGATGTACTAATAAGAACTCAACCAAAGTTAATGGTAATGTTTGGTACTGATTGGTGTGGCAATTGTGATAACTTAAAACCACATTTTGAATCCGTATCTGAATCATATAGAGAAATTCCATTTATATTAATTAATCCAGACAACTCACCAAAGAGTAGAGAATTGATTGATTTAACTAATATACCAATGGTAGTTGCTTTTAAACGAGGTAAGTTAGTAGCGAGTGAATATGGTGATAAACCAGAAAACGTTGATAATGTTTTATCAATTTTATTAGGATAATACAAATATTTTTCGTATATTTGTACAAATAAACTTTAAAAGATGAAATACCAACCTTACAAATATGACCCAAATAATCCTCTTAGTGATAAAGAGTTGGATGATTTGGGTAAAGTAGATTTCGAAGGATTCTTAGAATACTTAGATTCGAAAACAGAATATTTAAAACAATTTTCAAAACCACTTAGTTCACATCATACTAAGAATTTTGCTTCTTTATCATTAAAACAACAAGGTAAGGAAATTACAGATGAAGAACTAAAGAAGGCAGAAAAGATTGGTAGGGATAATGAAAACAAAGTTAGAGATAAGTTTGTAAATAAAGAGTGGAAACAAAAAGAAAGAGAAGTATTAAAAAAAACAGTTAAGAACGTAAAAACAGACCGTTCTCAATGGTTCGATTAAACAAATAAATTATGGCAAAGATTATAGGAATGAATAATGGTGGTGGAAATACACCTCCACCTCAACAACCAAAGATAGATTTATCCAAGGCAACAGAAATGAAATGTCAACATTGTGGTGGTACTGTGTTTATACCAGGTACTAAGTTCTTGAAGATTTCAAAGATAATAACAGGTACACCACAAGATGCAATCATACCAGTAGAATTATATCTATGTGGGGATTGTGGTGAAATAAACCAAGAGTTATTACCAAAGGAATTACAAAATAATAATGAGTAAAAAACTTTGGATATATGGTGATTCTCTATCAACAGATTACACACGAGTAATTGCTAAACTTGATGGTAAAACTTGGTACGAGTATCTATCAGAACACTTTGATTTAGAAATAAAAAACCACGCTAAGAACGGCCATGGTATTATGACTGTTGTTACGGAAATACTTACAACTCATCAAGAATGGAATTTGGATGATTTGATTATAGTTGGGTTACCAGATTTCTTTAGAATTAGTATTCCTCAAGTTGATAACACAATCACAATATCTGATTTACAAAATGACCGAGGTGATAAATTAAATCAGATAAATAAAGATATACAAGAAAATGGTTCAGAATGGGTTGATAATAATTCTAAAAATATTTGGAATGGGTTGGCATCAACTTTAACACATAAAAACATTAATACTTTTTTTGTACATAAAAAAGAAGGTGTAAATTCTTTTAATTTATTACACGATGGTGATGTAATTGATTGGATACTTGAAACACATTCATATATAACACCAAATGATAAACACTTTTCACCAAAAGGTGCAAAAGATTTTTTTAATTATATTTTACCTAAAATAAATTACAATGGCTAAATCATTATTTGACCACATAAAAGCGGTTACACAATTTCAAGACCCAAAGTATTGGGATAAACTTGAAGAAGCTGATAAGAAAACATGGAGTAATTATATGGTTCATCGTTTTCTATCTATGAATCCTGATTGGATACAAGTACTTTCAGAGATTCAACCTTATACACAAATACTAGAACCTCAACAATTATACCTAGCTTTAATTGGTATTCTCCCAAAGGGTAGACATTACTTAAAATACACAAAGGGGAAGAAAACTGATAAATATGAAGCATGGTTAATTGATTTACTTAAACAAGAATTTTCTTGTTCATCACATGAGGCAGAAGATTACTGTGAAATACTTTACTCAACTAAAGAAGGAAGAGAAAATATAAAATACCTATGTGAACGATATGGTATTGATAAAAAACAAATAACTAAGTTAAAATTAAAGCTCTAAAAATTTGGATTTCTCGATTTTTTTTCGTATATTTACATAGTAAATAGGTTAATAATTAAAATATAAAAGTATGTTAATAGTATTAGAATCGGTAGGAAGTGTATTTGACACAAAACAAGGAATAATTTATCCTCAACTAAAAGATGGTAGTTATGATAAAAGTTTCTCTATATCAATAGATGAAGAGGAAGTTGCTTCTGATTGGTGGGATTCTCTAAGTGAGGAGGATTTCAATGTAGTTAAATATGGAGTATCAACAGAATCACATAAAGTATAAATTATGGCTAGAGTAAGTTATTCACAATATGGAATGTATTCAACTTGTCAACAACAATATAAACTAAATTATATTGATAAGTTAGGAACATCCTCAGCAAACATCCACACAATTTTCGGTAGTGCAATGCACGAAACAATACAACACTTCTTAGATGTGATGTATAATGTAACTAAGAAACAAGCACTTCAATTGAATCTTGAGGATATGTTATATAAACAACTTGTAGAACAATTTACAAAAGAATCTGATAAGTTGGAAGAAGGAAAGTATCCTTGTACTAAGGAAGATTTGGGTGAGTTCTTTGATGATGGTAAAAAAATATTATCTTATTTCACCAAAAAATTAGATAAACTATATACTAAAAGTGGATTTGAGTTAATCGCTATAGAACAGAGATTGAATGCTGAGATTAAACCTGGTGTTCATTTCATTGGTTTTATTGATGTACTTCTAAAAGATAAAACTACACAAGAATATATTATCATTGATTTGAAAACTTCAACAAGAGGTTGGAACAAATATCAAAAGAATGATAAGGTAAAAACCTCTCAAATGTTATTGTACAAAAAATTCTATTCAGATAAGTATGATATACCATTAGATAAAATTAGAGTAGAATATCAGATACTTAAACGAAAGATTAGTGAAGATTATGAATTCCCTATCCCACGAATCTCAAAATTCGTTCCAGCCAATGGTAAACCTTCAATGAATATGGCTTGGAAAGGTTTTATGAATTTCGTTGATTCAGTATTTGGTGAAGAAGGTGAGATTATACAAACAGATTTTCCAACTAATAAAGGAAACCAATGTAAATGGTGTGAATTTAAGGAAAGAGGTTTGTGTTCAGCTTGGGGATAATTTTCTGTTTTATATATTTGTATATATTTATACATAAGAATAACATAAAAAATAGAGAGTTATGGCAGATACAAAATTAACAACAGTAAAGATTATAAAAGATATTTACTCAAAGTTTAAAAGAATATCATTTGATTCAAATATTACACTTCAAAAACTAGTTAACAGGTCAGTTAACAAATATATTGAGGATGATGATTTTCGAAATGAAATTAATAATTATCAAAATTTAAATGAAAGCGGCTCAGCTTTTTAAAAGGAGAAAATAATATGAGTGATACGAGTAGTGCAAGTGGTCCACAATTAAATTCATTAAGGGATAACTATAATAAATTAGTTTCTAAAAAGTTGTACTTGGCTAAAAGTAAAAAAGTACAATGGGAATCTAAACGAAGATTTTCAAATATCTAAAATTTTAAAATAAAGGTTAATGACAAAAAAGAAGAAAATTCTATTATTATCTGATGATTTGAGAATGTCATCAGGTATAGCAACTGTATCCAAAGAATTAGTTTTTGGTACTCTTGATAAATATGATTGGGTTCAGTTGGGAGCAGCTGTTAATCATCCTGAAAAAGGTAAAGAAATAGATTTGGGTGAGGATGCAAAAAAACTAAGTGGAGTAGAAGATGCTTCACTTAAAATCATTCCTTGGACTGGTTATGGTGATGCTAATATTCTTAGAGAATTAATCATGAGACACCAACCTGATGCAATTCTTCACTTTACAGACCCAAGATATTGGAGATGGTTATATGAAATGGAAGCGGAACTAAGACAAAACATTCCAATTCTATTTTATCATATATGGGATGATTTACCAGACCCTCACTACAATAGAGATTACTACGAAAGTTGTGATTGGTTAGGATGTATCTCAAGACAAACTTATGGTATCGTAAGTAGAGTTGGTAACCTAGATTCAGAAACAATCAAACCCTTAGAAGATTGGCAGGTATCTTATGTACCACATGGTATCAATTCTGATACATACAAGCCAGTTGAAGTACCTCAAGATTTTAGAAAACAAGTTCTTGGTGATAAAGATTACAAGTTTGTTTTATTTTGGATGAATCGAAATATCAAAAGAAAACAACCATCAGATGTTATTTGGGGATTCAAAAAATTTGTTGATGGGTTACCAGAGGAGGATAAAGATAAGGTGTGTTTAATAATGCATACAAATCCAAGAGACCAAAATGGTACAGATTTAATTTCTGTTGCAGATAGAATAGCACCTGGTTGTGAGATTAAATTCTCAACAGATAGAGTAAACCAAGAACAATTGAATTGGTTATATAATTTATCAGATTGTACAATTAACATTGCTGGTAATGAAGGATTTGGATTAGTAACTGCAGAATCGATTATGGCAGGAACACCAGCTATCATTAATGTTACAGGTGGATTACAAGACCAATGTGGATTTAAATTAGATGGTAAATATCTAACTGCAGAAGATTACAAAGAAATTGGTTCACTTCACAATTACAGAGATTGGGAAGATAAACTAACTCATGGTGAATGGGTAAAACCACTTTGGCCAAGAGTTCAAACAATGGTTGGTTCACTTCCAACTCCTTACATTATTGATGATAAGGTAGATGTTTATGAAGTAGGAGATGCAATTAAATATTGGTATGATAAAACACCAACAGAAAGAAATGAATGTGGATTAAAAGGTAGAGAAGCGTTCTTAGGTGAAATGGGATTAAATCATACAAATATGTGTAACACTCTTGTTGATGGAATTGAAACTACATTTAAGAATTGGAAACCAAAACAAAGATTTAATGTTTACAAAATTAGATAATGAGTAAACCAATATTCATAGTTAGGTTACCAGGTTATTGGACAAACAATCAAGTTAACGAATCTCGTAGAGCAATTCATAACATGAAAGAACTTGGTGAGGATTATCATGTTCTAACTTTACAAGATAACGAAATCGAAACTACACGATTTGAGTGTTATAATTCACCACATGAACCAGAAAAATTAGAAGAAATTACAAAACTAACAAAACTCTCAATTGAGAGATGTTTAAGAAACGAAGAAGAAAACCGATTAAGAGAATTAGAAAATGAATAAACCTATATTAGTATTTCAGGCACCAGTAGCAACAAGAAGTGGTTACGGTGACCATTCAAGAGATATCTTGAAATCATTATTCGAATTAGATAAATACGATGTTAAAGTTGTACCAACTAGATGGGGGAATACTCCACAAGACCAAATCAATCCTCAGAGTGATTTTGGTAAAAAAGTACTCAGTAGTATTGTATCACATTTAGATAAAAAACCAGAAGTATTTGTACAAGTTTCAGTTGCAAATGAATTCCAACAAAAAGGAGAGTTTAATATTGGTATTACCGCTGGAGTTGAAACAACAGTTGCACCTCAAGAATTTCTCCAAGGTGGCAACAATATGGATTTAATTATAACTCCCTCTGAATTTACAAAAGAAACACTAGTTAACACAATTTATACTAAAATGGATAAAAACACCAATCAAAAGGTTGGTGAAATGAAGTTACAAAAACCAGTTGAGGTTTTATTTGAAGGAGTTAACACAGAAACATTTAATGGTAAACTTTCAAAATCTATTTTAGATAACGTTGATACTGATTTTAACTTTCTGTATGTAGGTCATTGGTTGGGTGGAGATTTAGGACACGATAGAAAAGATACAGGTATGGTTATAAAAACATTCTGTACCGTTTTCAAAGGATTACCAAAAAATCAACAACCAGGTCTTATTCTCAAAACATCTCATGCTGGATTTTCGGTAGGAGAACGTGAAAAGATAACAAAATCTATAAAAATATTAACACAAGAATATGGGGATAAGTGTCCTCCTATTCATTTAGTATTCGGTGATTTAGAAGAAAGTCAACTAAATGATTTGTATAATGATGATAAAGTAAAAGCAATGGTTATGTTCACTAAAGGTGAAGGTTATGGTAGACCACTTGCAGAGTTTGCTACAACAGGTAAACCAATCATCGTTTCCAATTGGAGTGGGTACAAAGATTTCCTACCAGAAGAAAATACAGTTTACCTCGAAGGTGAACTTAAAAACGTACACGAAACAGCATCTAATAAATTTCTACTTAAAGAATCAAAATGGTTCTATGTGGATTATTCAAAAGCAGCATCTAAAATATTTGAAGTACATAAAAACTATAAAAAATATTTAAAAGAAAGTAGTGGACTAAAAACTAACATAAACAAAAACTTCAGTTTAGATAAAATGACAAGTAAGTTAGGTGAGATACTTGACAAATATGTTAAGAGTAAACCAAAACATATTGAAATGAAACTTCCAACTATTAACAAACTATAATGTACACAAGACAGTATAAAGCATTTTTAAAACCAGAAAGAAGGGTATCCAAATCCTTAATAAGACCTAGAAATATTTATCGTATCACAACGTATCGTGGTGGACAACCTGCAACTAGAAGTGGTGATGATGCTAGGTATATCTTTGTAATTGGTATTATTGATGAAAAGGTTCATTGTATTAAACTAAATCCAATAAGACCTATTGATTTCACAACTCTAATAGCTAAACTTAGAGATAAGAGAATACCAATTGAAGAAGACCTTCAACTAGAACTTATGTTAAAAAAGTTTTCTAAAGATGGTGCTAGTTTATTTTCAACCTTTATAAAAAATAATCAAAAATTATATTCTCGTCAATTAAAAAATTACAGAACATATAAAATAGATAACATTACAAATGTATATGAAATACGATTTGAACAAGATTTTCTACAAGAATTGTTTAAAGAAGGTTCGAATACATCTACTAGAAGAACAGTTATTAAAGATGAGGTAAGTGAAGATATAGGCGATACACCTGATATTGGAGATAGACCTGATAATTAATTTTTAAAAAATGAACATATCATACGCAATTACAGTTTGTAATGAGTTAGAAGAAATAACAAAATTACTAAACTTTTTACAAAACACAATTAAATCTGATGATGAAATTGTAATCCAATATGATGAATCATCTGTTACTGATGAGGTAATGGGATATGTTTCTTTGTTGGATAAAATGCATTCTAATCATAAAGTGATAGGATTTCCTTTAAACAAAGATTTTGCATCATTTAAAAACAATCTTAAATCTCATTGTAGTAAAGATTATATATTTCAGATTGATGCAGATGAAATTCCACATGAAGCACTTATTGAATACCTTCCTCAGTTATTAGAAAATAATCCTGTTGATGTTATTTTTGTTCCAAGAGTAAATACAGTAGAAGGATTAACTGATGAACATATCAAAAAATGGGGATGGAACGTAGATGAAAAAGGATGGGTAAACTTTCCTGATTATCAACTTCGTATCTATAAAAGAACAGATTCAGTTAGATGGATGAATCCTGTACATGAAACTATTACTGGTTATGATACGTTCTCAAACTTTCCCGCAGAGGAACAATGGAGTTTGTATCATCCTAAACAAATAGATAGACAAGAAAAACAAAACGAATTCTACGAAACAATATGAAAATACTAGTAACAGGCGGAGCAGGATTCATCGGTTCTAATCTAATTAAAAGATTAAAAGATGAAGGTAATAGAGTAGTTTGTTTAGATGATTACTCAACTGGTGATAGAAGTACTCACATAGAAGGTGTGAAGTATATAAATGCAGATATAGAAACAATTGAATACATCAAAGGAGAATATGATATATGTTATCATCTAGCAGCATTAAGTAGAATACAACCATCATTTGATAACCCAACAGAATGTTTTAGGGTTAATGTGAAAGGAACTCAAGCAGTGATGGAATGGGCAAGAGCAAACAATATAAAAGTTGTATATGCTGGTTCATCATCCAAACACCACAACCCATCGGATTCACCATATGCTATGTACAAATACTTAGGTGAAGAAGTTTGTAAACTTTACAAAAAAACATTTGATGTTAATGTAGAGGTTTGTAGATTTTATAATGTATATGGACCAGGTGAAACAACTGATGGAGATTACGCAGCATTACTTGGAATATGGAGAACTCAAGTTTTCAATTCAGAACCAATAACAATTGTAGGTGATGGTGAACAGAGAAGAGATTTTACTCATGTAGATGATATTGTAGATGCTTTATATAGAATAGGTTTGGTAGATAATAAACACGAAGATGCTTGGGAGTTGGGAACAGGAATAAATTATTCTATCAACGATGTAGCACAGATGTTTAGAGAAAGATATGGATGTGACCATGTGTACATACCAGACCAACCAGGTAACTATCGAGAAACGTTAAGAGAGAACGATGATACACTAAAACTATTGGGATGGGAACCCAAAGATAAATTAAGAGAATATATTTTAAGTTTAGATAAATGATAATATTTGGTTGTATAACAAAATACTCACCTACTGATATTAAACCCTATGTAGAATCTATTGAAAAGAGTGGGTTTAGAGGAAATAAAATGATGTTGGTATATGATGTGCCACAGAAAACCATTGATTATCTTAAATCATTTGGTTGGGATTTATTTGGTTCTACATTAGAAGAACATATCATTATACAGAGATTCCGAGATGCTTATAAACTTCTTGAAAACTTTCAAAATGAAACAATAATCTGGACAGATGTAAAGGATGTTATATTTCAAAAAGACCCAACAAGTTGGATTGAAAAAAATATGAATAAGGAAATCCTTTCTCTATCAGAATGTATTAAATTTAAAGATGATGATTGGGCTACAGTAAATGCTGGTACATCATTTCCAATAGAATGGGAATGGTTACAAAATAAAACATCTTGTTGTGCTGGTACTATTGTTGGTAAGGGGTATGCCTTACGAGATTTATTCTTAGAAATTTATCATTGGTCTAAGACGGGTTCGAATCCTGACCAATTAGCAGACCAGGCCGCTTATAATATATTAATAAACTTAAATCATTTTAAAGAAAACGTTCAGTTTGTAAAACAAGAAGAAGGTTTAGCAACACAACTTGGAACTGTTCTAATTAAAAAAGAACAATTTGGTGATACTTTATTAGAACCAACACCAATCATAACAGATGATTTTGTAATTACAAATCAGAAAGGTGAAGTGTTTCCAATTGTACATCAATACGATAGAAATAGTCAATTAAAACAAAAAGTAGAAGAAAAATATAGAGTGGAGATTGTGTCAGAACCAAATAAAAATACAAATCCACCAGGATTTACATACAATAAGTGGTTAGATATTAGAAAGGATGGTAAGTATGATTCTCAATACAATGAATTACTTAAAGATAAAAAAGTAATTGTAGTTGGTCCATCTCCATCTCTTGAAGGAAGTGGCAAAGGAAAAGAAATAGATGGATATGATATCGTAGTTAGGGTTAATAAAGGATTTCCAATTGAAGAAGGATTCGAATCCGACCTAGGTTCACGAACTGATATTCATTATCATTGTTTACATACATCACCAGAATGTTGTGGTAATATTTTTTATGAAGAAATGAAAAATAAAAACGTTTTAGTTTCTTGTCCTTATCCAAAGTATGTTAGGCCATTTTATAGTGATGTAACTTCATTTGAAAAAGAAAACAAAAAATGGAATCTATCATTTCATTGTGCTGATACTGACTATTATATTGGTGTTGCAAAAATGTTAGGTACAAGACCTAATTCAGGTACAATGGCAATAATGGATTTACTTTGTTATGATTTAAAAGAATTACACATTACAGGTTTCACTTGGTTTAGAGATGGTTGGAGAAAATCTTATAAGAAATTAAGTGATGATAAATTTAAAAAAGTAAGTGATGAAGTTAAAAGTGAATTTAATGGTAATCATAAACAAAAACCACAAGAAGATTTAGTAAGAGAAATTTACTTAAATGATAATAGAGTATCAATTGACAATATAATGAAAGAAATATTGGAAGTAGAGTAGAAAAAATTTGTATAATCCAAATAAATTTCGTATATTTGTATAACAAACACCTTAGAATGAAACAAGATAGTAATGTAAAACGAGTATTAAAAGATGATGGAGTAACTAATTCCTTATTAGTTGCTGGTCATGAGTTCGAAAATCCAAAAACAATAAACATTCCAACACTAGAAAAAGAA
>VMHT01033488.1_pt1 | contig 18721 bp, 28 predicted proteins | sample 4693611 | NCBI WGS metagenome assembly VMHT01 (sample SAMN12280063, study PRJNA550983) | marine metagenome | isolation source: seawater sampled from same location over 5 years 0.02-0.2 micron viral filtrate | place: USA: collected off the coast of southern California halfway between the port... ...
AGGAGCTACGTTCTTGAACAGCTTATGAGAGAGTCTAAGGAAGCAGACAGCGACAGTACGAGAGTTAGAGCATTGGAATTACTAGGTAAGACTGTATCGCTCTTTAACGACACCATAGAAGTGAAGGAGAGCAGACATAGTGAGGACATCCAAGAGGAGATAGAAGCAAAGATAATGAACATGCTACAGGAAGCGGATAATAGTGAGTAGATAGAACAGACCTACCCCCTTTTATATAGAGATTCAGACCCTAAAAACGACCCCCCCACCCCCTTATATATGCACAGTTACCTGACTATCATATATACATAGTGATATGCACATTATATTACCTAATTTTACAGTACCCCCCCCTGTTTTATAGCAAAATGCTAGCTTTTTTTACCATATATCCCTTATTTTGTAGGAATTAGTGGTAGGAATCCTATACCCCACAATAATTATTTTGTATTTTTTGCAATTAAGGGTTGATTTTTATGTGAAGGGGGTGCATTATGGTAAAATCTTGTAGTTTCTTATACCTAGTACATACCATATACCCAGTATTAACTTAATAAGTGCCAACCAATAGGTACTTACTAAGGTTTTTTTATTTGGTTTATAGTTATTAGGTATATACTTAATGTGGAGCTTTATGTATGGATAACTTTATAGGATGGTTTTTTGATATCTGTGTTTATGTCTTGCAGGTAATTGGAGATGTAACAGGTATGGGTTATGCCCTAGCGAATATAGTTATATTTGTAATAATTCAACCAGGTTTAATATTACTTTTCTTTATTTTATGGAGAAAAGCAGTTAAGAAGAATGAATAAAAATGTTTTAAGCAAAGTAAAAAACTTATCTGCTGAACAGAAAGAAGAACTTTTTTCTTTATTTAATGAACTTGAAGATGCTAAGTCTAGAGAAAAATGTCATAACGGCTTTATGGACTTTGTTTCGGAGATGTGGTCAGCGTTTATTCATGGTAAACACCATGAGATAATGGCTGATGCCTTTGAGAGGGTCGCTAAGGGCGAATTAAAGCGTTTAATCATTAATATGCCACCCAGACATACCAAGAGTGAGTTCGCTTCGTACTTGCTTCCTGCGTGGTTTCTAGGTAAATACCCAAATAAGAAGATAATCCAGACTGCACATACTGCGGAGTTAGCGGTTGGCTTTGGTAGAAAGGTCAGAAACTTAGTAAATAGTGCAGACTATAAGAGAATATTTCCTGATGTCAGTTTGCAATCAGATAGTAAAGCTGCTGGTCGTTGGAATACTAACCAGGGCGGTGATTACTTTGCGATTGGCGTAGGCGGTGCGGTTACTGGTAAAGGTGCTGACCTTCTAATTATTGATGACCCCCACTCAGAACAAGAAGGTGCAAGTGCTGACATAAATGTCTTTAATCGCACCTACGAATGGTACACATCTGGTCCAAGACAGCGTTTACAACCTAATGGTGCAATCGTTGTAGTGATGACAAGATGGCATAATAAAGATTTAACAGGTCAAGTAGTTGACGCAAGTGTAAAGCGTGGCGGTTCTGACCAATGGGAAGTAATAGAACTTCCTGCAATAATGCCTTCTGGAAACCCTTTATGGGCTGAGTTCTGGAAGTTAGAAGAATTACAGGCTTTGAAAGCCGAGCTACCTAATAGTAAATGGATGGCTCAATATCAACAAGACCCTACCTCAGAAGAAGGTGCATTAGTTAAAAGAGACTGGTGGCAGGTATGGGAAGGTAGAGAACCCCCTAATTGTGAATTTGTTATTCAATCATGGGACACAGCATTTATGAAGAATCAGCGTGCTGACTTTTCTGCTTGTACCACTTGGGGAGTATTTTACCAAGAAGACGATGATGGAATGATTGCTCCGAATGTTATCTTATTAGATGCCTATCAGGAGCGTTTAGAGTTCCCTGAGTTAAAGAAAATGGCTATGGAGAAGTATAAGGCTTATTCTCCTGATGCGTTCATTGTAGAGGCTAAGGCTGCTGGTATGCCATTAATCTTTGAATTAAGGGCAATGGGTATTTTAGTCCAAGAATACACTCCTAGTCGTGGTAATGATAAAATATCAAGAGTTAATGCGGTGTCTGATTTGTTTGCTTCAGGTGTTGTTTATGCTCCAGCTACTAGATGGGCAGAAGAAGTTATAGAGCAATTTGCTGGTTTTCCAAATATGGAACATGATGATTTAGTTGATAGCACCACGCAAGCTCTGTTAAGATTCAGACAAGGTGGTTTTATTCCGTTGTACTCAGATGAAGAAGATGAGCCATTGGAACATAACCGAACTGCAAATTATTATTAGGATTTTAAATGGCAATAGAAAGAAGACAAGCTACTCCAGTTGACGGAACAGTAGAACAAGATGCTGAAGAAGAAATAACTGTAGCGATAGAAAACCCTGAGTCAGTTGCTATTGAGACTGATGATGGTGGCATGATTATTGACTTTGACCCTAATTCTAAAGATGTGGGTGAATCAGAGTTTGATTCAAACTTAGCTGAGTTCATGGATGATGACGACCTTAATGAACTAGGCAATGAATTAATTAGTGCTTATAACGGAGATAAAGAATCTCGTTCAGACTGGGAAGAAACCTATACTAAAGGTTTAGACCAGCTAGGATTAAAGATAGAAGAAAGAACTACACCCTGGGCAGGAGCTTGTGGTGTGTTTCATCCAATGCTAAGTGAAGCAGTTATTCGTTTTCAATCACAATCTATTACTGAAATGTTTCCAGCACAAGGACCAGTAAGAACAAAGATTGTAGGTAAAATTACTAGTGCTAAAGAAAAACAATCACAAAGAGTAGAAGATTACTTAAATTATCTTCTTACTCATGAAATGTCAGAGTACAGAACAGAAACAGAAAAAATGTTATTTTCATTACCTCTTGCAGGTTCTGCATTTCGTAAAGTTTACTTTGACCCAAGTTTAGATAGACCTAGTTCTATCTTTGTACCAGCAGAAGATGTCGTAGTTAATTATGGTGCAAGTGACTTAGAAACTTGTGAGCGTGCTACTCATGTAATGCGTAAGTCTTCTAATTCAGTTAGAAAAATGCAAGTGAATGGTTTCTATAGAGATATAGATATACCTGATGGTTCAGACAATAGTACAGATATCAGTAAGAAATATAATGAAATTACTGGTGAAACAGATACTTATAACTACGATAACACGCATACTATTTTAGAAATGCAGGTAGATTTAGACCTTAAAGGTTATGAAGATACCAATGAATCAGGCGAAGAAACAGGTATAGCAATACCTTATGTTGTAACAATAGATTATCCAAGCGGTAAAATTTTAAGTATTCGTAGAAATTACTTTGAAGACGATGTTAAAAAATTAAGAAGGATGCACTTTGTTCATTATCAATACCTACCAGGATTAGGTTTCTATGGGTTTGGTTTAATACATATGGTTGGCGGATTAGCTAAATCAGCTACATCTATACTAAGGCAATTAGTAGATGCAGGTACTTTAAGCAATCTGCCTGGTGGTTTGAAAGCTAGAGGACTGCGTATTAAGGGAGATGATACTCCTATTATGCCAGGTGAGTTTAGAGATGTTGATGTTCCTGGTGGAGCAATTAGAGACAATATTACATTTTTACCTTACAAAGAACCTTCAGGAACTTTATATTCTCTACTACAAAACATAGTAGAAGAAGGCAGGCGTTTTGCTAGCATATCTGATATGAAGATATCTGACATGAATAATCAAGCACCTGTAGGTACAACCTTAGCTTTAATGGAAAGAAACCAAAAAGTTATGAGTGCTGTACAAGCTAGACTACACGCTTCAATGAAAAAAGAATTTGATATTTTAGTTGGCATTGTAAGAGACTTTACTGACCCAGCTTATCCATACGAAACAGACGAAGAAGAATTTATAAAAGCAGAAGACTTTGATAACAGAGTAGATGTATTACCTGTATCAGACCCTAATGCTGCAACTATGGCTCAAAGAATTATGCAATATCAAGCTGCTATGCAATTAGCAACAACATCGCCTGATATGTATAACTTACCTGAACTACATAGACAAATGCTTGAAGTATTAGGCATTAACGATGTAGATGATATTATTCCAGATGGAAATGATATTAAGCCAGTAGACCCAGTTACTGCGGTACAGAACTTAATTAATGGCAAGCCAGTAAAAGCTTTTGTTCAGCAAGACCATGAAGCACACATATCTGTAGTAGCTTCAGCTCAACAAAATCCTGAGATTATGAGCACAGTTGAAAGAAGTCCTAACGCACAAGGTATTCTTGCAGCAGCATCAGCATATGTAAATGAACATTTAACTATGAAATATAGAAAAGAAGTTGAAGCTGAAATGGGTGTTGAGTTACCTCCAGAAGGTGAACCTCTACCAGCCGATGTTGAAAAACGAATTTCTAGTCTTGTAGCAGAAGCAGCCAAACGAGTGCTTGGTACATCGCAACAAAGAGCAGAACAAGAAAGAATAGAAGAACAACAACAAGACCCACTAATAATAGCTAAAGAAAGAGAAGTAGCTATTAAAGAACAAGAAGCAATGCGTAGAGCAGAAGAAGGCAAAGCTAGATTACAGCTTGATGCTTCTAAAGCAGCTAATAGAGATGCTATCGAAAGGGAAAGAATTAAGGCTCAAACAGAAATAGCTGGTGCTCAAATAGGGCAGAAAACAGCTAGTGACTTGTTAAAAGCCGACCAACTATCAGATAAAGTAGCTAGAGAAGATTTCATAAAAGGTATTGACATAGCAAAAGATATGCTTGAAGATAGTAAACAGAATGGAAAATGATATCAAAGAGCTATCACTATCAGAACATCTGAAGTTAAAGTTGCGTGGTATGATGAATGAACATGCCGACCATATGAGTACAGGAGCTTGTAAAGACTTCTCCGAGTATCAAAAAATGGCAGGTATTGTCGAGGGTTTAGCCCTTGCAGAACGAGAACTTCTGGATTATATGCAGAGGAACTTGGAGAAATAGGAACTCGACTCCTGAAGTCGTGCAAAAAATATGAGTGATAAAGGAAAAATAATGCCTGAACCTGAAAGTGTTAAAACGCCTGAATTAAGCAAAGAAGCTAAAAGTCAACTACCTGTACCTAAAGGTTGGAAGATTTTAATAGCTATGCCTAAAGCAGATGAAAAATCTAAAGGTGGAATTATAAAAGCATCCTCTACTATACAAGATGAAGAAGTCAGCAATATATGTGGCTATGTCTTAAAACTTGGTACTGAATGTTATAAAGACACTAAAAGGTTTCCAACAGGAGCATGGTGTAAAGAAGGTGATTGGGTAATCTTTAGAGCTTATTCTGGCACTCGCATGAAAATGTATGGACAAGAGTTTCGTTTAATTAACGATGATACTGTGGAAGCAGTAGTCGATGACCCTACAGGAGTAGTTAGAGCATGAGTAAGACAGAAATTATTAACGAAGAACCTAATATTCCAGAAACTGTACCTCAATCAGAGGAAGAAAAGTTTTTTGGTAAAACTACAGAAATAAACAATACAATACCTGAAGGCTTAGAAGTTGAAGTTGTTGATGATGTTGAAGTAGTAAATGATACTCCAGAAGAAGATAGAGTATCAAAAAAAGCAGAAGATAATACTCCTGATGTGGATGATGATACAGTTGATAAAGAAATTGCTGATTATAGTAAAAGAGCTGGTGACAGAATTGCTAAAATTAAATATGAGTATCATGAAGAACGCAGAGCTAAAGAAGCTGCTGCTAGAGAATCAGAAGAAGCAATAAAAAGATTACAACTGTTAATGTCAGAAAACCAAAAGCTACAAGCTATGGTTGACCAGGGCGGACAAGTTTTAAATAAACAAGCATATAACAATGCTTTATGGGCAAAACAAAATGCCCAAGAAGCTTTTAAGAAAGCATATGAAGAAGGTAATGCCGAAGAAATGACTAAGGCACAGGAGTTACTATCTAAAGCAACTCTAGCAGAACAACAAGCTTCTTCAATGGCTGCACAAGTTCAAAACGAAATTGCTAGCAAAATGCCAGTACAACGACCTGTAGTTCCTCAACAAGAACAACAGTTAGACCCAGAGATGCAAGCTTGGTCGCAAAAAAATCCATGGTTTATGGGTAGCGAACCAGTACATAAAGAAATGACATCTTTTGCTATGTATGTTGACCAGTCATTACAAGCTAAGGGAATAGACCCTGCTACAAAATCTAAAGAATATTATCAAGAAGTTGATGTTGCTATGCGACAACAATTTCCAACTTTTTTCGGTGTCCAACCTACTAATGAAACAGAAATGTCTCAAGAAAGTGAAACGCCAAAACGACAACCATCAACAGTTGTTGCATCCGCAACGAGGGATAGCGGAAACAAAAAACCCACGCAAATCCGTCTGACTCAGACACAAGTTAGGCTAGCTCGCCAACTTGGTATTAGTCCTGAGCAGTATGCAAATCAATTATTAAGGGAGGCTTAATATGTCAGAAGAAAATAATACTACTAATCAAGTGGAGGCAGTTTCATCTGATACTCCTGAAAACCAAGAGCGTACTCCTAGAGAGACAGAAAGCCGAGAGGCTACTCAGCACACACAAAGCTGGGAAAATGCAGCTAATTTACCGACACCAGACCCACAGACAGGCTGGGTATTTAGGTACATCAGAACTGCCCTATTAGGACAATCTGATAACCCTAATGTATCTAGACGATTCCGTGAAGGCTGGCAACCTTGTAGATTGGAAGACCATCCTGAATTACAAATTCATATGATGGACCATGGCTCGGAATGGGCAAAAAAAGGTAATGTTGAAATTGGTGGGCAACTTTTATGTAAGATGCCAGAAGCTAAAGCTAAAGCAAGAGATGAACATTTTCAAAATCTTGCTCAATCGCAAATGGACTCTGTTGACAATACTTACATGAAAGAACAGGATAATCGAATGGCGACCAAACAAGTGTTTGAACGCAAATCGAGAACCACTTTTGGTAAAGATTCTTAGGAGTCTTTAATAATTAATTTAAAATAAGGAGACAATTATGTCTACAAGTGCAACTCCTCACGGAGCAAGACCTGTTGGAACAGTTGTTGGAAGCCCTTATCAAGGTAAAGTTACACATTACAAAATTAAAAATGCGTATGGAACATCCATATTCTATGGTGATTTTGTAAAGTGGGGTGACGATAACCCTAATACCACTATCCAAAAAGATACTGGTACTACAGCTTGTACACCTATTGGTGTATTCCTTGGTTGTGCTTACACAGACCCTACAACAGGGCAATTTACTACGAATCAATATTTCCCAGCTTCAACTGCTGCGGATGACATTGTTGCGTATGTTGCGAGTGACCCTTTTATACTAATGCAAATGCAATGCGATGGTGCAGCAGACCAAGACGACCTTGGTAAAAACTGTGCTGTTGTGCAAACTGCAGGAAGTACAGCAATTGGCACAAGCAAAAACTCGGTTGATATATCTACTGTAGCAACTACTGCCACACTACCTCTTAAAATCGTTGATTTTGTTGATGGACCAGATAGTGCAGTTGGTGATACTTACACAGATGTATTAGTAATGTTTAATGTTGGACATCAGTTGCTAAACACAACTGGTATAGGTTAAGGAGAATAAATTATGGCAGCTATTTCAAGAGCGAATGAGCTTAAACAACTCCTACCAGGATTAAATGCGTTATTCGGAGAAGAATACGGCACATACGAGAACGAGCATGAAGAAATTTATGTAACTGAAAATTCCGAAAGAAGTTTTGAGGAAGAACTAAAGTTATCAGGTTTCGGAGCTGCTCCAGTAAAAGATGAAGGTTCAGCTATCAATTATGATACTGCACAAGAGTCTTTTGTAGCTCGTTATACACACGAAACTATTGCAATGGGATATTCCATTACAGAAGAAGCAATGGAGGATAACCTCTATGTATCTCTGTCAGGAAGATATACTAAAGCATTAGCTCGTGCTATGGCTTACACTAAGCAAGTTAAAGCGGTTAATCCGCTTAACAATGGGTTTAGTACTGCCTTTACATCAGGTGATGGTGTTGCTTTATTTAGCACAGCTCACCCACTAGTAAATGGTGGAACTAACAGCAACAGACCTTCATCAGGTGCTGACTTAAATGAAACATCTTTAGAAGATGCTATCATTCAAATCGGTAAATATACTGATGAAAGAGGTCTAAAGATTGCTGCTAGACCTAAGAAGTTAATCGTACCATCAGACTTACAGTTTGTTGCTACTAGACTTCTGCAAAGTGACTATAGAGTAGGAACTGCTGATAACGATATTAATGCTATTAAAACAAATGGCGTGATACCAGAAGGCTATTCAGTTAATCATTATTTAACTGATACAAATGCTTTCTTCATCACAACTGATGTTCCTGATGGCATGAAGCACTTCGTTAGAAGTCCAATGACTACATCTATGGATGGAGACTTTGATACTGGTAATGTTAGATACAAAGCTAGGGAAAGATACTCGTTTGGAGTTTCAGACCCACTTGGTATCTTTGGCTCACCAGGTAGTTCGTAAGAACATTAAGGGGGAACTTATGTTCCCCCTTTTTTTTATGGTATATTATAAATCTAGGTATTTTATTAATTTGTCTATCAACTGACCTAGCAGACATTTGCCAAGATGATAGATTATTTCTTTTAGGAGAAAATTATGGCTAACACAACTTTTAATGGACCAATTAGGTCCGAAAACGGCTTTCAAGTCGTATCTAAAAATTCAAGTACAGGTGCTGTAACTACCGAGTTCACTTTAAATGGTGATGGTATGCAAGTAACCCCTGTAGCTTTAGCTGATACAACAGCTATTTCTTTAACTGCAACTGCCCATGGCGGTAGAGTTTCTGTAGTTCCAGCACTTTCAGCTAACTGCACATTGACACTACCTTCTCCATCAGCAGGAGTTCATTTTAAATTAATTTATGGTGGTGCTGCAGAAGAAACAGAAAACCTTATAATTGATACAGGTGCAGATGCTAATTTCTTTTTAGGAGGAATTATCCATTTAGATTCTAATGCAGATAATGTTTCTGTATATGCAGATGGTAACTCTAATTCTATACTTACCTTAACTGACTTTGGTTTATTTGAAATAAACATATTAGCTAAAGACTCTACTAATTGGTATATATGGGGCAACCAAGAAGGTGCAGACGCTCCAGCATTTACTGACCAATCTTAATAAGGAGTAAACTATGGCTGACGCAGTAACATCACAAACCATTATTGATGGTGAAAGAAATTGTGTTATGAAGTTTACAAATGTCAGCGATGGCACAGGAGAATCCGCAGTAGCTAAGGTAGATGTATCTGCCTTAGCTTCTAACTCAGCAGGTGTAGCTTGCTCAGAAGTTAGAGTAATGCGTATTAGCCATGCTATCGTAGGTATGTCTGTTCAATTATTTCTAGATGCTACATCTAATGTTCTTCTAATGGAACTTGCTGAAAGTAGTAATGGACATATGGAATTTGAGGACATTGGAGGACTTCCAAATAACGCAGGTAGTGGTAAAACAGGAGATATTCTTCTTACCACTAAAGGACACTCATCAGGAGATACTTATTCTATCGTTTTAGAGATGGTTAAAGTATATTCTGACTAATAGGAATTAATTATGGCTAAAACTAAAGATTATGTAATCTCAGAAACTGGTGAATTTCCAGCACAATATAAAGTTTTAAAATTAGATACTGATGGAATCTACAGACCTATATTTGGTCCAGACCCTGATTTAGAAGATGCAGAACGCAAATGTGCTGAAATGAATGGTGAAAGAGCAAGAAATGCTAAAGGGCAACTTGTTGCTGATGACCCATCTACTCCAGATATTAATGAAGCTTATGTTGGTGGTAAAAAACCAGCTAAGAAAAAAACAACTAAACCAGCAGCTAAAAAAAAGGGAAGACCTAAAAAAGCTGCATCAAAATAGGAATTTATTATGGCAGGAAGTAAAAAATCTAAATACATGAAAGGCGGTGGCAAATCATCTAAGTACATGGCAGGTGGTGGTAAGTCAGGCGTTGAAGTTGGCAAAGAACAAAATGTTATGCAATACAAAGACTATGTTAAAAAAATGTTTGGTGGCGGTATGACTGAACCAGGCGTTAAAAAGAAAAGGTCTAAAGGTATGGCTAGAGGTGGTAAGAGCTAACTAGTGTTCTAATGACCAAAAGAAAACGAGAGAACCCTATACCTAAAACTACAAAAGGTAAGGGTGCAAATTATCGTAGCACTAAGTCTGGTGCTGGTATGACTAAGAAAGGAGTTGCAGCTTATCGTAAAGCTAATCCAGGTTCTAAGTTAAAAACCGCAGTAACAGGCAAAGTAAAAAAAGGTAGTAAGGCTGCTAAACGCAGAAAGTCTTACTGTGCCAGGTCTTTAGGTCAATTAAAAAGAAGTTCAGCTAAAACTAGAAACGACCCTAATTCAAGAATTAGACAGGCTCGTAGAAGATGGAAGTGTTAAATGGCAATGTCTAGAACAAATATGCAAAAGCAAATTAAAAGTGCACCTGCATCAAAAAAGAAAACATTTGTTACACCTTCTGGTATTAAAGTTACAAAAATAAAAAAGGATAAATAATGGCTACAAGTGGAACACATTCATTCAACTTAGACATAAGCGATATTATGGAAGAAGCTTATGACCTATGTGGTTTAGAATTGCGTTCAGGTTATAGCTTTAGAGGTGCTAAAAGAGCACTTAATTTAGTATTTTTGGAATGGCAAAACAAAGGATTAAATCTTTGGACTGTAGAACAAGCAAGCGTTTCTGTAACTGAAGGCACTAGTAGCTATACTGTAGAGTCATCTGCTTTAGATATTGTAGATGTTTTTATCAGAACAGATGCTGGAGATGAAACTAAACAGTTTGACCAACGCCTAAATAGAATATCAAGAACAGAATATAATCATCAATCTAATAAATTACTACAAGCTAAACCTACACAGTTTTATGTAGATAAGGATAGTGGAAGTATAAAATTAGTTTTATGGTCAACACCTGATAAAGCTTATACATTAGTCTATGACTACATACAAAGAATAGAAGATACAGGCGATGTAGCTAGTAATAATGTAGATGTACCATCAAGATATTTGCCTTGTTTAACATATGCTTTGGCATATAACTTAGCAGTTAAATCACCTGAAGCTCAACCAAGAGTTCCAATGATTAAACAAAGATATGATGAGTTATGGAAAGATGTAAGTGATGCAGATAGAGAAAGAGCTTCTGTAAAATTTGTTCCTGACTTAGGGACATATGGTTATTAAATGGCATACGCAAGAGCAAGTAAAGCATTAGGTCAATGTGATAGATGTGGATTTTCATATAAGTTAAATAAACTGAAATATGAAATAGAAGATAGTAAGCGTAATGGTATGCGTGTTTGTGAAGATTGTTTTGATGTAGACCATCCACAATTAAAGTTAGGTGAAGTAAATGCTAGTGACCCACAAACTTTATTTAATCCTAGACCAGATGGAGGTGAAACAGAATCTACTACATATTTTTCTTTTAATCCTGTAGGTGGTGGATTAGCACAATTTGGTTCTAGTACAATGGGTCTCAATATTAAAGGTGAAGTAGGAAAAGTTAAAGTGAGTACATCATGAGTTTTACATTTACAACATTAAAATCTGCTATACAAGATTATACGCAAAATACTGAAGCAACTTTTGTTGCTGATTTACCTACATTTATTGTTCAAGCAGAAGACAGAATTATTAAGTCTGTTGAATTACCAAACTTTAGAAAAAATGTTACAGGTGCTTTAACTATTAGTAATCAGTATTTAAAAACACCATCAGATTATTTATATCCATATTCTTTAGCAGTTATAGATTCTAGTGGAAATCATAATTATCTTTTAAACAAAGATGTAAATTACATAAGAGAAGCATACCCATCAGCAACAACAACAGGATTGCCTAAAGTATATGGACAGTTTGATGATGAAAGTTTTATTGTAGGACCAACGCCTAGTGCTGCTTTTTCAATAGAATTACATTATTTTTATACACCGCAATCTATTACTGAATCAGCAGATGGAACAACATGGTTAGGTACAAATGCACCAGAAGCATTGCTATATGGAAGTTTATGTGAAGCATATACTTTTATGAAAGGCGAGCCTGATGTTTTAAATACTTATGAAAAAAGATTTCAAGAAGCCTTACAAAGACTTACACTACAATCAGATGGGTATAATCGTAAAGATGCCTATAGAGATGGACAAAGAAAAATAAATGTTTAGTGTAGATGTAGAAAGTACAATAGGAAGTGTAGAAGTAAAAACTACACAAAATGAAGGTTTAAAACCTGAATATTGGACTGAAAGAATAATGGAACGATTGATTTCTGTAAGTGACAATGCAGACCCTATGGTTAAAGCCCAGGCTGAAGCATTTAAAGAAACTATACAAACAGTTGTTTTGTTGTATATGAAACAAGCTATAGCAAGTGATAGAGCTACTGTAGCAGGATTATTAGAAAAACAAGGTCATAAAGAAATGGCTAATATTATTAGGAGACTATAATGGCAATATCACAAGCAATGTGTACTTCATTTAAACAAGAATTACTTGAAGGTAAACACAATTTTTTAGCTTCAGGAGGCAATAGCTTCAAGTTAGCTTTATATACTAGTTCTGCATCTTTAGGTGCTTCTACAACTGCGTATTCAAGTTCAAATGAAGTAAGTGGTACAAACTACACAGCGACTGGTTCTGCATTAACTAATGTAAATCCTACAACTTCAGGAACAACTGCGTTTACTGACTTTGCTGATTTAACATTTAGTAATGCTACTGTTACAGCAAATGGTTGTCTTATCTACAATGATACCAATAGTGATAGAGCAGTTTGTGTTTTAGCATTTGGTGGAGATAAGACTTCTACAGCAGGTGATTTTACAATTCAATTTCCAGCAGCAGATGCGTCAAACGCTATTATAAGAATAGCTTAATAGCCTATGGCTAATGTAACAGGCTGGGGCAGAGGTACTTGGGGACAAGGCGAGTGGTCTAATCCCCTACCTGTAGAAGTTACTGGAGGTGCAGGAACTACTGCACTCGGTAGTGAAACAGTTTCTGCCTCTGCAGATGTTTCTGTTACAGGTAATGCAGGAACTTCAGCATTAGGAAGTGAAACTGTTACAGGTATAGCTAATGTATCTGTTACAGGTAATGTTGGTACATTAGCATTAGGCAGCGAAACAGTTACAGCAGATGCAAATACTTCTGTAACTGGATTAGAAGGTACATCAGCATTAGGTAATGCTATTACTATGGGTGCTGCAGTTACTGGAGTATCAGCAGTAGCCTCAACATCAGAACTAGGAGATGAATCTGTATCTTGTGCTGCAAATGTATCTGTTACAGGAATTGAATTAACTTCTTCTTTAGGCACAGAGTCATTAATTACTAATAATAACCTGGATGTAACAGGTTTTGCTGGTACAACTGCTTTAGGAAGTGTGACATCTACAGCAGATGCAAATATTTTATTAGAAGGAATTGAATTAGTTATAGGTGAAATACTAACAGTAAATGTTTATGGTCAATTAGCACAAAATTTAACAGCAACTTATACACCAATAACACCAAGTCAAACACCAAACTATACGCAAATAACAGTAAGTCAAACACCAAACTATACTGAGATTGCAACATAAATGATATATAATTTTAACGAGGACTAAATATGGCAAGTACATATGTAAATAACTTAAGACTAAACGAAATGGCTACTGGTGATGCTAGTGGAACATGGGGTACTACTACAAATACAAATTTAGAATTAATTGGAGAAGCTTTAGGTTATGGTACAGAAGCCATAACAACAAACGCAGATACACATACATCAACAGTAGCAGATGGTGCTTCTGATGCAGCAAGAGCTATGTATGTTAAATATACAGGCACATTAGATTCTGCATGTACTATTACTATTGCACCTAACACTATGAAAAGGGTGCAGATTATTGAAAATGCCACTTCAGGTTCTCAAAACATAATTATCTCCCAAGGTTCAGGAGCTAATGTAACTATTCCAACAGGAAGGGTAGCTGTCGTATATTTAGATGGAGCAGGCTCAGGAGCAGCAGTAGTAAATGCTTTTACTGATTTAGACCTAGCAGGAACTCTAAGTATTGCAGGTGCAGTAGCAGCAGCTACAGATATGACTGTAGGAGATGATTTAACTTTATCTTCAGACGCAGCAGTTTTAGGATTTGGAGCAGATACAGATGTAACGCTGACCCATGTTGCAGATACAGCTTTACTATTAAACAGTTCAAGACAATTACAATTTGGTGATTCAGGAACTTATATACACCAATCAGCAGATGGAGTATTAGATTTAGTTGCTGATACTGAAATAGAAATAAACGCTACTACTATTGATATAAATGGTGCTGCTGATATTTCAGGTAATACTGCAGTTGGTGGAACATTAGTTTCAACAGGAAAAATTACAGCAGATGCAGGTATAGATATTGATAACATTAATATTGATGGAACTACTATAGCTTTATCAAGCGGTGATTTAACTTTAGACTCAGCAGGAGATGTTGTTCTTGATGCTGATGGTGGAAACATACTCTTTAAAGATGGTTCAGTTGGTACATTTTTAGATATACAACAAGATTCCAGTAATGCTGAAATTATAAGCAGAATTAGTGATAAAGACCTTGTATTTAAAGTAAATGATGGTGGCTCAAACACTACTGCTCTTACTCTTGATGGCTCAGATGCTGGTAAAGCTTTATTTAATGCTGGTGGAACATTTGCAAGTGGTGTAACAATTACTACAGCAGATAACCTTGACACCCTTACACTTGTATCTACAGACACAGATGCAGCTATTGGTCCAAATATAAATTTATATAGAAACGCTGGTAATGGAGCCGATGCTGACAATTTAGCTACGGTAGCATTTGCTGGAAATGATGATGCTGGTAATGCTACAGATTTTTATAGAATTACTGCTCAAATTGAAGATGCAAGTAATGGTTCAGAAGATGTATTCGTTTATCACAGAACAATAGTAGGTGGAACTGAAAGATTACGATTATCATTAGAAAGTGATGAAACTGTTATTAATGAAGAAGGTATAGACCTAGACTTTAGAGTTGAATCAGATGGACAAACTCATGCTTTGTTTGTTGATGGTGGTTTAGACAATGTTGGGATTGGTTATTCTTCAAAACCTACAGCTACTTTACAAGGATTAAATATTCTTACTGGTGGTGGTAATGGTGGTATACAGTTAAATAGAGAAGTAGGTGGTAATCCTAGCTCTGGAGAAACTTTAGGTTCTTATGCTTGGAAAGGAGTAGATGGTGCTAATAGTAATGCTGCTGCTGAAGCATCTATAGTAGCTATTGCTGCTGAAAACCATAGTGGTAGTACAGCAGCTACAAGCATGGCTTTTAATACAAAACCAACAAGCACAGGTCCGGGTTCAGCTCCAAGTGAAAGAATGCGTATTACAAGTGCTGGTAATGTTGGTATAAATGCTACAAATCCACAAACTAAATTTGTTGTTTGTCATACTGATGGAGCAAGCGGTATTGAATTTTCAATGGGTTCTTCTTTAAATTATATTCAATCTTATGATAGAAGTGCTAGCGATTATGTTGCATTAAAATTTGATGGCGAAGATATAAGATTTGGTACTAATGATGGCTCAGAAAGGATGCGTATTTTAAGTGATGGGAAGGTCGGAATCGGCACATCATCACCAACTTATGAGCTTGATGTAGCAGGTGATATAGGTGTTAATGAATATATTTATCATAATGATGATACCAACACTTATATGAGGTTTACAGCAGATGCTCTTACTATTAGAGCTGGAGGTGATGACAGATTTTTAATTACAACTTCATCAGTAACAATTAATGGTGTTGATGGGCAAGTGTCTAAAACAAGTGCTGGTGGTAATGGTGGTGCGTTTTTAATTAGAAACCCTTCTTCAAGTTCTGGTTCTTACTGCAGGCTATACATATCTCCAACAGCTAACGATGCAACAGATAGAGGCACAATAATTCAAGCTGAAAATACCGATGGCAATAACAACATGGCTATGGTGTTTAAAGTTTCAGCAGGTGATTCACCAGCAGAAGTAATGAGAATAGTAGCATCAAAAGATTTAGTCGTAGGTGGCTCATCTATAGGAGCGGCTGGAGCTTTAACTATACAACCAGATGAAGATGATAATTGTCCAGTAATGACCTTTAACAGAGCTTCTACAACTAATACCTCAGACCCAATTAGATTCAAAAATGGTGGCTCAACTGTTAGTCAGATATCTTACAATAATTCTACAGTAACTTATGGTACATCCTCAGACGCTAGACTCAAAAATGTTTTGGGTGAAGCAAAAGGTTTAGAAATAGTAAATAAACTAAATCCAGTAAACTTTGAATGGAAAGATGGTGGCGAAATACAAGATGGATTAATAGCACAAGAAGTTGAAGAATTAATACCATATTCAGTAAATGTTAATGAAGAAGGTTATTACTCAATGGATTACAGCAAAGTAGTAACACCACTCATAAAAGCAATACAAGAACAACAAGAACAGATTGATGCTTTAAAATCTGAAATTAACTTACTTAAAGGAGAATAAATATGGCAATATCATATACATGGGATTGTAAAACTTGTGATACATATCCAACAAAAAGCGGTAAATCAAATGTAGTTTACAATGTTCATTGGAAGCTTACTGGTGTCGATGACGCTAATAATGACTCAAACGGAAACCCACAAACAGCTACTGTTTATGGAACACAACAAGTAGCTACAGATGACTTATCTAGTTTTACTAACTGGTCAAGTCTTTCTGAGTCTACTGTACAGGGTTGGGTAGAGACAGCTATGGGTGCTGATGAAGTAGCATCTCATAAGTCTTCTGTAGACAATGCTATAAGTGCAAAAGTTACACCAAAAAGTGCAACTAAAACTTTAGGATAAATTTATAAACCAGTCACACCTACAAGTGTGCATAAAACCATAGGAGAAGCATGGATAATAACAAAACTGTAAAACAAGAAGAAAATGTAGCTATTTTAGGAGATAAAGAAATTAAAGAGTCAGAAATGAGTCTTGAACAAAAATATTTTACTAAACAAATAGCAGATTTGAGAAACAAAAAAGCACAAATAACATTTGAGTTAGACCAAGTTGATGCTGCTTTAAATGTTTTTCAAAATAGTTTTATTCAATCTACAAAAGAAACATCAGAAGAAGTTTTAAAATCTGAAACAAAAACATTAAATACTGAAGGAGGTAAATAATGGATATTATTGTTAATTTAGTAACTTGGGTTACTTTAATTGTTACTGTTGCATCACTAATAGCAGCAACTACTAAAACACCAAAAGACGATGTGTGGATTGGTAAGATATATAAATTTATTGATATGTTGGCTTTAAATATTGGTCGAGCTAAAGAAAGTGCACCAAAAAAATAATGACTAATTCTAAGGATGCTCTAAATGCCATAGAGTCTCACGAAAGAGAATGTAAGGCTATATATAAAAGCATAGATAAAAGATTAGAAGATGGCTCAAAAAGATTTGATAAACTAGATAATATGATTTGGGCAGTTTATCCATTTATTGTTGCAGTTGTATTTTTAGCAAGATTTGTGTAATGAGTAGAGCAAAAAAATCAACAGTTAATAAAGCTGGTAATTATACAAAACCTACTATGCGTAAACGTATATTTAACAGAATTAAAGCTGGTAGCAAAGGTGGTAAGCCTGGTCAATGGTCTGCTCGTAAAGCACAAATGTTAGCTAAAGCTTATAAAAAAGCTGGTGGTGGATATAAATAGTGTCATACCTAATAAGCAATATACCGCATTTTAAATGTTGGGTTAGGAAAGAATTTACAGTTAATCATCAAAGATATCATGGAGAATTTTTACATGCTATAGCAATAGCAGTAAATACAATTCCAGATAGGTCGCTTAGTTTTCAAGTAGTATTTACTGGATGTGAAGCTGAAGATGATGAAGCCAACATACATGGTGGTGCAATGTGGGCTAGGATGCCCATACAAGCTCTTGTAGCAGATATACCTGTAGCAGAGTGGGCATTACCTATGGAAGACCATTTAGCTCAACCTTGGGACTGTGAAGCTAGAAATCATTCTGTAGTAGTTATGGATAGAGTAAGTTCTAGTCCTTGGATATGTAAAATTAATAATAATTTTTATCAAGGCAAATATTTATTTACTGTAGATTATACTGGTAATTCAATTGCTGATTGTCCTGCACAACATAAACAATCTCATGTTATGTATATTACTGAAGACTGTGAATGGAAAGGCAATATAGTTGCTTTACCAAATAATAGAGTAAGAGCTACTAGTCCTGCTTTATGGGTTACAGGTGAAGGTCCACCAGACTTTGCACCATCACAACACATACATTCAGCAGAAGGTCATGAAAGTTATCTTGACCCATTAACAACATTTAATAATTTATATAGTGAACAAATAGAGGAAGAATAATGCCATTAAAAAAATCTCAAAGAAGTTTGAAAAAATGGACAGGAGAAAAATGGACTACTCCTAGTGGTAAAAAATCTTCTGAAACAGGTGAAGTCTATGCACCTAAAGCACAAATACAAAAATTAAAATCTACATCTAAAGGTAGAAGTAAACTTGCTAGAGCTAATA
>VMHT01083287.1_pt1 | contig 18720 bp, 23 predicted proteins | sample 4693611 | NCBI WGS metagenome assembly VMHT01 (sample SAMN12280063, study PRJNA550983) | marine metagenome | isolation source: seawater sampled from same location over 5 years 0.02-0.2 micron viral filtrate | place: USA: collected off the coast of southern California halfway between the port... ...
AGAAAAGACATATGATTCTTTAGACGATGCCCAATGGCAAATCAACAAAGAACTTCTTGAAAAAATTTACAATATTACAGACAAAGACAAAGTGATGCAGGAACTTATTTCTTGGTATTATAATTTTTAAGGAACTTATGGACTTACTTTATTACCCACATGAATTTCTAAACAAAAAACTAGCTAGTGTTAAAATATCCTCTATTGATTTTAATCCACAACAATTAAAAACAGAGATGGTTGATATTATGCTACAACATAATGGTATAGGGTTAAGTGCAAGTCAAGTGGGATTAGATAAACAATTATTCGTGATGGGAGATTCTACTGATAATTGCAGCATGTGCATTAATCCTGAAATAATGCAACACACAGAAGAAACTATTGTAGATGTAGAAGGATGCTTGAGTTTTCCTAATATTTTTGTGCAAGTAAAAAGACCAAAAGAGATATTAGTGCAATATTTTGATGAAAACTTAGAGCAAAAAAGACAACACCTAACTGGCTATAGTGCTAAGTGTTTTTTACACGAATACGATCATTTACAAGGAATAACTTTCAAAGATAGAGTATCTATCTTAAAATGGAAGATAGCAGCAAAAAAAGCAGCTAAGAAAAGGTACAGTGATGCCAGACATTGATATAGACTTCGCTAACAGAAACGTTGTGCTAAAAACATTAAAGCATATACCTGCTATTACTGTGCAGGGAAAGAAACATAACACTGGTATATACGTTACAGATATACCTTATGATCCTATCCATAACTACGCTACAATTCCATACAAACAAGCAGAAGAAAGAGGGTATTTTAAATTAGATTTTTTAAATGTAACATTTTATAAAGATATAAAAGATGAAGATCATCTTACACAATTAATGAACAAAAAACCTTTATGGGAGTTATTAACACATAAAGAATTTGTTGACAAAGTATTTCATCTATCCGGACATAGTGATATTTGTAAAACGTTAACGCCTACAAATATAGAACAACTTGCTGCTGTGCTAGCAATAATACGTCCTGCTAAAAGACATTTGTTGAGAAAAAATTGGGATGAAATCGAAAAAGAAATATGGACAAAGCCGTCGGATGGATCATATTACTTTAAAAAAGCTCATGCTTTTTCATATGCTGTAGCTGCTGTAGTTCATATGAATCTATTATGTGAACAAATTACTTCTTTGGTTTCCGAATAAGTTGTATATTTTTACGTTTTATCCTTTTTAAATTAATATTGTTTAGATTAACTGTGGGTCCTGTTATAATTTGTACATCTTTTGTGTTCATATTGAGTTGACAATATTTTAATTTTGATACCTCAGTATATAAAAAAATGGTTATCGGAATCAATCGATTACTTTCCATCCACCATGTGTTGCCTAGTTCTAATAATTGTTTTTTATCGTGTAATGATCTGCAAGCACTGTAATTAAGCAAAGAAGTAATATGTTGATCTTGATTTACAATTATACCAACATATTCTTTCCCTCCATAAGTTACTACACTTATATATGGATGATCTTTTTCTATTTCTTTACGTAGCATTATTTTATACAATTTCCAACTAAATATAATATGCAATTAATTTCTAGGTATTTAGTTAATAATGTTACAACTATCATTGCTAATGATGCAGGCTTTGCCACGGAGTATAATAAAGTGTACAATAGACAACTCAAAGTGTATAAAGGTATAGATAATAAGTTACAATTTAGGCTTATGAATGTAGATCAAAAACCATTAAACGTAACTACATACACACCTAAATTTGTAGCTTTTGATGAAAATAGAAAACAAATAATACAACATGACGGTGTGTTAAACCAATTAGATGATAGTAGTGCCAGTAGAGGAATGTTTACAGTTACAATTACAGAAAATGATCTATTAAATGTGTCTAGGCAATATTTGCGCTATAATATATATCTTGTTGACAACTCTGCAAACAAAACAATTACATATACAGATGATAATTTTGATAACGATAGTATAATTTTTGTAGATGATTATGCTTTTCCTGGACCGTCTGCAACCTATAGTGTAAACACATTTACCAAAGACACAGGACAAGCGGGTGTTGACGACGACACTTGGTACAGTGAATCAATTACCGCTGAACCAGCTATCAATGGTAATGAAGCATTACATACTGCAGCTATATATAATAATAATTACAGCGGAGATATTATTGTACAAGCTACGCTAGATAATCAAATTGACACAAATACCAATTGGGCAAACATTTCAACCGTAACATTTACTGGCTCTGAATCTGAACCTGTGGCTGTAAATTTTAATGGTATATTCAGCTATATACGTTTTCAAGCAAAAAATGATCCTACAGATAAAATAACAAAAATATTAATTAGAAATTAATTGACCTTACCAACTTAATATGTTATAATAACATATGTCAGAAATAGCAGAAATTTTTTTAGAAAATCTCCCTTTTAAGAAAAAAACCACACCTAGTGGTTGGTTATCTTTTAATGCACCGTGTTGTCAGCACAATGGTCATCGTGCCGACTTACGAGGTAGAGGAGGATTTTTGCATAATGCGGATGGTGGAATAAGCTATCACTGTTTTAATTGTGGTTTTAAATGTTCATGGCAACCAGGTAGAACCATATCATATAAGCTTAAACAAATGTTGAGATGGTTAAATGTTTCAGACGACGACATTAATAAATTATCTTTAAAGACGTTACAAGAAAAAAATAATCACACAAAAAATTCTACACAAGAATCATGTCCCATTAAATTCAAGGAAAAAGTATTACCGTTAAGTTCACAAATGATCGATACAGGTAATCCTGAACATAAACTATACGTAGATTACATAAAACAAAGGTCATTGGAATGCAACATAAAAAATCTGTATTGTAGCCAAGAAAAAAAATTTAGAGATAGATTAATTATTCCATTTTACAATAATAAAAAACTTGTAGGATACACAGCTCGCTCAATAAAAAATCACCCAGTAAAATATCTAACAGATTCGCAACCTGGATACATTTTTGGTCTAGACGCACAATCATATGATAGGAAGTTTTTGATAGTATGTGAAGGACCTATTGATGCTTTGTTAATTGATGGTGTAGCACTGTTAGGTTCTGAGATTAATCAATCTCAATTAACACAATTACAAAAAATTAAAAAAGATATAATAATTATCCCAGACAGAGATAAAGCAGGCAAAAAACTTGTATCACAAGCTATGGAATTTAATTTCAATGTTAGTTTTCCTAATTGGTCTAGTGATATAAATGATGTAGGCGATGCAGTATATAAATATGGAAGAGTATTAACATTACACAGTATTTTAAAAAATAAATGCACTACAAATCTTAAAATACAACTTGGAGAAAAAAAATGGTTTGGAAAAGATATCTAAAAAAAGTATGGACATATATACGTTATCCCTATGATTGGGTTAAAGAAGAAATAGAATTTAGAAAACGTTTAAAAAAACTGAGAAAACAAGATCCTTTTATATACGATTAAAAAATGATTACTTGGGGAATAAGTGCTAACAGTCATGATGCTGCATTGGCAGTATTCCATGACAACAATATTGTATTTGCAAGTCATACAGAAAGATTTAGTGGACTTAAAAATGATCGACATTTGAATGTAGATATCATACGGTACGCACAACGTTGGGGATATCCACAACAAGTTGTTTGGTATGAGAATCCAATGTTGAAATCTATACGTCAACTATCAGCAGGACAAGGCTTAAGGTTTAGGGAAAACAATGTCAAAAAATATTTGAAAAAATACAACATTACTGTTCCTATCAAAATCATTAACCACCATCATAGTCATGCTGCTGCTGGATATTTCACAAGCAAATTTACAAATGCTACAATACTTGTGATAGATGCTATTGGTGAATTTAACACATTAACAATATGGACTGCAAATAAGAACAAGATAAAGAAAGTTCATAGTACAAATTTTCCTAACAGTATTGGCTTGTGGTATAGTGCTTTTACACAACGTATAGGATTAAAACCAAATGAAGAAGAATACATACTAATGGGTATGGCTGCATATGGTAAACCAATTTATAAAAATGATATACTTGAAAAGTTTTTTAATTTTGAAGAATTACACACTAAGTATTGGTTTAATTTTCCTACTGTAAAATGTAAAGAAAATCTACATCGAGGGTGCATGTGGTGGCACCCAACAGAAAAAGCATTTGATATTATAAATGGACAACAGGTATTTACACAATGGGCATATGACACAGCATCAAGTGTACAGGCTGCATACGAAGAGTTACTGAATTTTATAAGTAAAAATATTAAAAATTATTTTCCAAATAAAAATTTTGTTTTTATGGGAGGATGTGCTTTGAATTGTGCAGCAAATAAAATTATAGAAAATGATTGGAAAAATGTATGGATCATGCCTAATCCAGGGGATGCTGGTTCTAGTGTTGGCGCTGTACTTGCACATAAAGAACAACACACTAAATGGCCTGGACCTTTCCTTGGCTATGATATAGGAGGAGAATATCCAGTTGATGAAATCATTGAAGAACTTTTACAAACAGGTATTGCAGGGGTTGCATCAGGAAGAGCCGAGTTCGGTCCTCGTGCTTTTGGTAATCGTAGTCTTCTTGCTGACCCTCGTGCTAGCAATGCTAAGGATAGGGTCAACGAAATTAAACAACGTCAAAAATTTAGACCATTCGCGCCTGCAGTACTCGAAGAACATGCAGACAGAATATTCCGGCCACCATACGGATGTTATATGCAGTACACCTCACATTGTAAATATCCTAAAAGATACCCTGCAGTTATCCACGCAGACGGAACCAGCAGAGTTCAAACAGTTACAAAGGAAGATAACACGGGTTTTAGGACGCTGTTGGAAAGATGGTATGAAATAACAGATTGTCCAATTTTACTTAACACCAGTTTAAATATAAAAGGCAAACCAATGGTAAACAATTTGACAGATGCAGATAAATTTGCTATAATGTATAATACAAAAGTTTTTTCATAATAATATGCCAACAAGACAGAATGTAGATTATGGTTATGATATACAAAAAGTATATCTCGAAATGTTCTTAACAGATGCTGAATCTTTTATCCGATGCCAAGGAGTATTTGATCCGAAAACATTTGATAGACGACTACAACCAGCAGCAGAATTCTTAAAAAATTATGTCAGTGAACATAATGCATTGCCTACTCTTGATATGATCAATGCAGCTTGTAACATAAAATTATCTGCTGCAGGTCAATTACAAGAACAACACTATGACTGGTTATTACAAGAATTTGAAACATTTAGCAGACACAAAGCATTAGAATCTGCGATACTCCAAAGTGCTGATCATTTAGAAAAAGGAGAATATGGACCTGTAGAAGATCTTGTTAAAACTGCTGTGCAAATTGGATTACAGAAAAATTTAGGTACAGATTATTGGAGAGATCCTCGTAGTAGATTAGAAGAGATAAAAAGCAACAACGGACAGGTAAGCACAGGTTGGACTACCCTGGACAAGAGATTGTTTGGAGGGTTTAATAGGGGAGAATTAAATATATTCGCTGGTGGATCTGGCGCAGGTAAAAGTTTATTCCTTGCTAACTTAGCAGTTAATTGGGCTCTAGCTGGACAGAATGTCCTATACTTGACTTTTGAACTTAGTGAAAATATTGTAAGCATGCGCATTGACAGTATGGTTACTGATATCCCCACAAGAGAAATATTCAAAAGCCTTGATGATGTAGAGATGAAAGTTAAGATGATAGGTAAGAAAAGCGGAGCTATGCAGGTAAAATATATGCCAAGCGGAAAAAATTCAAATGATCTCCGAAGTTATATTAAAGAATATGAGATAAAAACAGGTAGGAAGGTTGATGTTATACTTGTAGACTACTTAGATCTAATGATGCCTATTGCTAAAAAAATATCAGCTGAAAATTTATTTGTGAAAGACAAATATGTAAGTGAAGAATTACGTAATCTTGCAATGGAAACAAACACACTATTTGTAACTGCTAGCCAACTAAACAGAGCTAGTGTTGAAGAAATCGAATTTGATCATTCACACATATCAGGAGGGTTAAGTAAAATACAAACAGCAGATAATGTAATTGGTATCTTTACCAGTAGGGCGATGCGTGAACGTGGTAGATATCAAATACAATTAATGAAAACAAGGAACAGCAGTGGTGTTGGGCAAAAAATAGATCTTGAATTTGATATAGATAATTTAAGAATACGTGATATGAACGAAGATGATGATTATCAACAATTCTCAAAGCAAAAAAGCACAGTGTTTGATCAGATCAAAAGACAAGCTAACACACAATCTACCAACAATGATATCGCAGTAGAACAAGGCGATACTGTTGGTAAGATCAAAGCAGAAACTAACAGTAGTAAACTTAAAGATTTTTTAAACACACTTAACACGGAAGAATAAATATGAGTTGTGGATGCGGCCGTAGCCCAGATTTTTGTAGAGGTTGGCATAGTTTGTCAGAAGAAGAATGGCAAAAAGAACTTTCAGAATGGCAAACACATAACGAGTACGATAAACCTGCAGCAAATAAACATACCGTAGAAGTTACAGAAGTGCATCATTACACAGACAAATTGTTCCGATTTGAAACAACTAAACCAAACGGTTATTTATTTAAAGCTGGTGAGTTTGTTATGATAGGTTTAGGAGACAAAACAAAAAGAGCATACAGTATCACAAGTTCTCCTACTGATGATTTCTTAGAATTTTACAGCATAAAAGTTCCAAATGGAAAACTTACATCGAGATTAAAAAATATCCAACCAGGAGACACTCTAGAAGTAGGTAGTAAATCAACTGGCACACTTTTGTTAGAAAATCTTACACCGGGTAAAAATCTTTGGTTATTAGCAACTGGAACTGGCATTGCTCCTTTTATAAGTTTAGTAAGGCAGCGTGATATTTTTTGGAACTTTAAAGAAGTAAATGTAACTTGGACAGTAAGGACTCCTAGAGAACTTGATCCTTACAAAGATTTTTTTTATCGCAACAGAGTAAATTTTTTAGCAACAGTAACACAGGATAAAGGATATAAAGGATTCCAAGGACGCATACAAGAACAAATAGAACAAAAAAGAGTATTGCCAAACATGAATCCTGACGAAGATAAAGTAATGCTGTGCGGATCAATGGCATTTAATGAAGATCTAAAAACAATACTTGAATCAAATGGATTCAAAGAAGGTAATACTAACACACCAGGAGACTACGTAGTGGAAAAGGCTTTTGTAGGTTAATATGGAAAAACAACATTTATTAATGCCAAAATATATTTCTTTTTTCTTTCCAAAGAAATTTGCAGCAATTACTATTAGTAAAAATATAGCTTTGTATAGGACACCAAGTAATCTTAAAAACAAAAAATTAAATATCCACGAAGAAGTGCACATGGATCAATTTGCCGAACATGGATGGTTTAAATTTGTTTTGTTGTATGTCTACTACAGTTGCAGACATGGTTATTGGAATAATCCTTTTGAAATAGAAGCTAGGAAAATCACAGACGAAAAATTTAATTACTTTTGATAAGAAAAATGGCAAAATTAATAACCTTTGGTGATAGTTTTTCTACAAGTTCAAACAATGCTGGAGGTTCGTACATAGCGCAAATCGACTACGATACTTGCTGGCCTTATATATTAGCAGAAAAATTAAAAGTTACAAAACTCCAAGACTTCTCTATTTGTGGATGTTCAAATGAATATATTTTTTATCATTTTTTTGAATATTGTTCCAAAAACATCAACTCTACTGAAGATTTTATTATAATACAAACAACACATAGAGGTAGACGTTGGTGGTTTAAAGATAGACCAGACGCAGGTAATGCTGCGCATACAGTTTTTCAAAAAGGATTTTTATCAAATAATGAAATAAATGCACTAAAACAGTATGTTAAATTTTTATGTAATGATAATCTAGATGAAGTTATGTTTACAATGTTCGTATATGCTGTGATGTATATTGCTGCTAATAGAAAAGTATTGATACTATCAGGTTTCCATAATAGTCCGAATTGCATAGGTAATTTAAATGAAGTTTCTAGTAAAGAATATATTAATGAAGAAGTTATGCGTAAAAATTACAAACAGAATGAAGGACGTGATTTTCGAATAAATCATTTGTCTTTGTGTAATCGTTCAATATTAGCTGATAAAATTTTTAATTTTTTCCAAACACAACAAACGATAGATCTTACAAAAGATTTTGTAACAAATATATATACTTCACCACATATTGGTAAAGAAATTTAATTATTTCTAAAAGTCATTATTAATCATTTATATATTTTTTTGATTTAAATAAATCTGTGTAGGCATAGAAAGGCATAATGGCAAATACAGATTTAGAAAACATCCAGCGATTGATGAATCGCTTTAAGAGAGATCTCCCCACAGGCGAAGAGTATAAGTTAAGGCTTGTTGAAGAATTTGAACTTATACTTAATCAAAGATTTACAAATTATTTTTTACAGATATGTGATATAATTGATATCACTCGAGATTTAACACATATGACTAGAGGCAGTGCAGGTTCTAGTCTTATCTGTTATCTACTAGGTATCACAGATGTTGATCCTATTAAATGGCGAATACCTGTTGCACGTTTTATGAATCCCATGCGTGATGACTTACCTGATATTGACATTGACTTTGAACATCATCAGCAACTTGAAGTAATGCAGAGGATATTCCGCAAGTGGCCTGGCAAGACTGCAAGACTCAGTAACTATGTAACTTATAAAGAAAAGAGTGCTCGTCGAGAAGCAGCAAAAAGATTAGGTGCTGTGGGAAATCTCAAAAGAGGGTTTAGTTATGAATCTGCTGGAGTTGATCCTAAAGAAGCAAAACGTATTGAATACAAGCTATTAGGAAAAAAACGTTGCATTAGTAAACACTGCGGAGGTATTGTAATGTTTACTAGGAAATTGCCAAAGAGTCTTATATCAGCAGATAATCAAATACTGTTAGACAAATATGAAGTAGAAGATCTTGAACACCTCAAAGTAGACATACTAGCTAATCGAGGGTTATCGCAGCTACTAGAAATTGATCCAGATACGCCGTTAGCTGAGTATCCAAGGACTGATCCAGCTACTAGTGAGTTATTGTGTAGGGGAGATGTGCTAGGTGTTACACAAGGAGAGTCTCCTGCAATGCGTAGATTATTCCGTGCCCTACAACCAACCTCTGTAGAAGATTGTGTATTTGCGACAGCACTAATACGTCCTGTCGCACTCAGTGGTAGACAAAAAGCAAGCATGTTCCATGATTGGAGTCAAGAAGCAGTGCAAGATGCTATTGTGTTTGAAGATGATGCTATTGAAATAATATCTAATATTATAGACGTAGATCACTATGAAGCTGACATGTATCGGCGTGCATTTGCCAAAAAGAATGACGAACGCATACTTGAGTTTATGCAGAAACTAGGTGATCACCCTCGTAAACATGAGGCTATGGGAGCACTGCAAGAACTAGGAGGTTTCGGTCTATGCAGGGCGCATGCTGTAAACCTAGGTAGATTGATCTGGGCCTTAGCATATCAAAAGGCACATCGTAAGAGAGATTTTTGGGCTGCGTGTTTAAAACACTGCCAAGGCAGTTATAGATCTTGGGTATATCAATGTGAAGCACATAGGATGAACTTGCCAACTAAACCAGGCTGGTGGCAACGAGAATTTCCTGAAGGATTAGGTATACGACAACAATGGTTAGATAGGATAGAATTTGCAGGAGTGATTGCCAATGGCAGAGCCTTCCGTAACAAGAACGGAAGATGGGTAACTTTTTTAACACTTGGTACAGATTACGGAGAATACATAGATGTGACAGTACAAAGACCAGTTGCCTATAGAGATTACGATATTGTGTACGGACAGGGGAGGATAAGGACACAAGATAGTTCAGACTATGTTCATTCAACAGATGTAAAGGCAGTTACATTTGCACAATGGAAAAATCCATAGTCTCTTTGTTAATAAATGGTTTATTTACAATATAAATACAATAACAGGAATTTAGATGCAAATAAAATTAAAATGGTGGACTATCTTTTGTTTCAGCGTATTGATCATAACAATAAGTTGGTTCTTTGGATTCATCCATCAACTATACGAAAATGATATAACAAAACTTAGTTGGCTTATCCTAGGTTTATTCTTCCTTTTCTCTCTAAGACTTGGCTACAAATTACATATTAAAAAGGCATTTGATACCGTGCAAGAATGGTTTGTCAGCGAAACTATGTTAAGCATAGGTATGATTGGCACGGTAGTAGGATTCATTTACATGTTGACCACAGTGTTTACTGACATAAATGTTGATGACACTGCTAGTGTACAGGATGCACTTGCTATTATGGCCACAGGCATGGGAACTGCATTATGGACCACATTGATAGGATTAGTTTGTAGTGTAATCCTAAAACTGCAATTAGTGTTAATAGACGAGAGCACTGATGGATAATAGATACATTTCAAATCTAGCTTTTATTGATTTATTGTTTAATCTCATGCTAGGATTTGTAATGCTATTCTTAATAAGTTTCTTATTAATCAACACACCTGAAAAAACCGCAGACATAGAACAGAAAGCTGAAATACTGGTTATCCTTAGTTGGGATGACATGCATACAGCTGATATGGATCTATGGATAGATTCACCTAGTGGGATTGTAAGCTATGTATCTCCGAACAGAGGCAGTTTACATCTTGACAAGGATGATTTAGGTACACGCAATGATACTTTTATCACAGCCGACGGCGAAGTGAAATTTGTAAGGATAAACAGAGAAATAGTTTCGCTTAGGGCACTGGAGTCTGGAAAGTATACTGTAAATGCACATCTGTACAGTCATGGGAACGTAGGTGCTCATCCTAAACATATATCAGGTGATGCAAATGTTACTGTTGAAGTGTTGCGACTAAATCCATTCAGGATCATACACAATAGTTCAAAAGTTTTTTCGGCCCACGGACAAGAAGAAACATTTGTGAGATTCAAAATAACTCCAGCAGGACTTGTAGAAAATATAAACTATCTTCCTAAGAATCTTGTAAGGAAACACGGACCATGACTTATTTCTTGTTTATCTGCATAGTAGTAAGTTTGATTGTTATCTATGCTCTAATTTCGACTAAATCCAGCGTACATCTCTACTATATCATTCCAGTAACTATGGCTAGTGCGGTTGGACTGTATTATTATTTTGACACAGTGTTAGGATATCCTACGGTCAAACTAAAGACTATTCCTTTTGAATTGTTAAGTTACGCAAGCACGAACGAAGAATATCTTTACATGTGGGTAGTACATGATAATGAAACAGAACCAATCGCATATCAAATAAACTATACAGAAGACCGCCACAAGAAACTACAGGATGCTATGCGTAGGAAAGGCGAGGGTCTTGTGCAGCAGGGATTCTTTGACGGCGACTTTGTTGATGGAGATGCAGGACACTTGCCCACAGTAAGCAATGAGTCTGCAGGTCAAGGTACAAACAAGAGTGAAGGCGGATTATTTACAATACACGATATGGATCATAATCGTTACCTACCACCAAAAAAATACGACGGACCAGGAACTGCAGATAGCGAGCCATGGTTGTAATCTTTTACCTAGAATAAATATGTAAAAGGATTTCTAACTATGCGAGCTTAGGTTACAGAAAAACTCATTTTTTGTGACTTAGGATCATTAGCACTTGCTTTGCTATACAATTGTATTTTACCTATGCCCATTTCAACATTTGGCCATACTACATCAAATCCTAAAGTAGTTGCAGTAGGTCTAGCAAAAATTTGTATAAAGTTTTTCTGTAGTATCTCTCTTGCAAGTGGTTCAAAATTTGGAAATGCTTTTTTCTCATTTACTACTTGCATAATTTGCTTATTCATTACGTAATGTAGTATTCCTCCAGGTGTTGCAGTATCTTTAAATCTCTTTAGATTTTGTTGGATTAAACCGATCACTGGATGATATTTTTTTGGTAAATTTACCCAATCCTGTTTTGTATATTGAGATTTATCAAAAAATGTAATTATTTCGTTAATATCATGTATCGTTAACGGTAGAATAGTTTTTACTATAGGATCTATCTTATCTGGTACCAATTCAAATAACTTGTTAATACCTCTAAAGGGTTGTACATCTGCTGATGATTGTTGCAGTGTTTGTACAAAATCTACTTCGTTTTTGTATCCAGGTTTACTTGCAATTTCGTCAGGTATCTTAAGACCATTTAGACTAGGTGGTGCACCTTTGGCTCCGCCTTTAGAACTTATAAGGATCATGTTTCCGGTTTCAGTATTTTCAAAACTGCCGATACTGTCACCAAGTGGATTGTTTGCAGCCTTTGGAAAATGGATAAAAATATCGTTAAGATCTTTTACTCCAAGATGTGAATACCATTGTTTTTGATTAGGAAAATTAGCAATGCCTTTAAGTAATGCACAAACTCCGAGATATTCACCTGCATAATCTCTAATTGCTGTTTGGAATTTTTTATCAATGTCTTTGAAATTTGGTAATTTTCCGCCCTGTATCTGACGGGCCATATCTATTATTATTTCACCTATGTCAGTACCTACAAGTGTATTGTTGTTTATTATTTCTTCAAATACACGTTCCGCAGAAAATTTCTCCTCTGAAAAAATTTGACTAGGCTTAATTACAAATGTTTCTTTCTGTGATCTGCCTAAACTTACTCCACTGCCTGCTTTTATTTCATCAGATTTAAAAAGTTGAGTAACCTTAACTTTGACTTTACGTCCTGCTAATGTGCCTGTAATGGCATCCTTCCTACTTGTGACCTGCTGACCTGGGTCTGCAAGCAGTGTTCCCCTTTCTGCTTTTGGTCCTACTAAAAGTTGTGGATTAGGATTCAGTAGTATCTTATTTACGCCAACTAGATACTTGTCATCAGTATCTCCACCTAATGCTGCTTCAGCTACATTGAAATCTTTAAATCTCATTTTTCTTTATGTCCTCTCTTAAAACTATCTTTTTTATATTTAGCAATTGGTAAGGGTTTAGGATAATATTTATATGGACGCATACCCAAGATAGTTAAACATTGTGTGTGAGGAATAGCAGTAATTTTGTATGGTTCTATTGATAAAAATGCAATCATGGTTTTAGATTGTAAGCTAAATATCCTGTCAATCCTTGTTATTTCTATTTGTCCTTGTGTCACTGCGATCACAGTCCTCACAGCGTGATTATCATTGTTGTCTCTACTGATATTGAATATTTGTTGATCACTGTGCCAATCCCATATACCACCTTGGTCATAACATGTTAGCAGATGTCGAGTCCACCAAGTCACCTGACTTCCTGCATACTGTTTCCATTGAGACTGTGCTAGCTCTGTGTGTATATCTATCCATGCATACTGCGCATCCCACCATGCTGTGTTCCTACTTAATGCCCATGCTGGTTTCAATTTGACATCATTTAAAATTAGATAATCGTTTTGTAAGGGCAATACAGTGTCTAGCATGTATGTAAAGTCTTTTTATGTAATCAGCATTTGCGGTTGATTGTAAAGTTATTTAAGAGGTGTTAGATGCTGATGTACAAAAATGTGGAGTTTTTTGTGTGCGTGTGATGCTGACCTTGCGATCAGCAGTACTAGTTTTACTTCTTACTATAGATAGCCCAGAGGATCCATAGTGCAATCAAGCCCACCAACCCTTGGCTGCCTAGAGCGTTAACAAATCCAATAACATTTGCCATGATGTCAAAAGGCAAGAACACAGTGCTAGCACCAAAGATGATCTGTACCACGATGCCTAACATCAAGATGCTCAGTGCGACTTCTGTAACACCACGTATCCATGAAGATACTTTACTAATAATTTCCATATAGTCTCCTTGAAAAAGTGTAGCACACTTCCATGTGTGCTGCAAGCGCAGAGCGCTAGATATATTTATCCAGAATTGATATGGCCTCGATATCTCCTAGATCAAAAACTCTTGGATAGTCTTTGTACATACAGATATTTTGAAAGTTTTCACGATAAAATAATTTTAATTTATACCAGTGTTTATAACTTTTGCTATCACCATACCTCCTTGATCGTTCAAACCAAAACCCACGAAGATGCCATTCAACAAGATGTTTTGGTAAATGCATTCCCTGGGGATCAAATAAATTACGTGGCAGTTGCTCAGGTGCATAAGGACACGCACTAAAGTGTTGGAAAAATTTGTGTGATAAAAAACAATCATGATATGGTGATCTTAGGATCTGTTGATATCTAAGTTGTTCCTCATGCAATGACTGGCCATTGTTGTACAGTTTAACAATCACTGGAAATCTAGGTTTCCAATCTACTTTACCAAGACAGTGTCCTATGCCCGAGTGTTGACTGTGCACAAGAAATACATTTTTATTGCAGCCTGCTGCAAGCCACTGACTGCTAAGAAGATCCAGTTGCTTATACACACTGTACATGTGTCTGTAATACTCAGCTATAACTGCATGCTCAGCACACAGAGGTCCACTGTGAGAAAATATGGTTCCTAACAAATCCCACCAAGATTTGTTTATGTGCACATAATTTGATAATGTAGGAGCAATGTTCATCAGATTCTGCTTGTCCATGCAATATCTACCTGATCATGGCGACACAGCGCAAAGGGTTTTTTAGAGAGAAAATTTTCACTAGATAGCCCAGTGTGCTACAAGCGCAGAGAGCTAGATGTATTTATCTTGGATGTGTGTCTTGGAAGTAGCAGGTATATACCTGCTCTGCGAAATTTTCGTGATGTTGTACACTTGGATGAATACCATCTTCAGCAAGTGGTATATTTTCATTCCAGATAGCATAACAACAAATGTGATCTACTGGCACAGTGTACCAATTGTTGATATGAGGAATGTTCTGCGGTAATTGAAGATTTTTATCTAGATCCTGCTGTGCAGCTTCAAGCTGTGATCTAGCAGACTCAGTTTCCACACTGAGATGTACAATCCTTGCTCCAGTTGATCTTAGGAATCCGTGTGTCATCTGCTGTAGCACGAGATTATTGTAGTATCTATCATACAGATGTTTAGGATCAGTGTACACAGTTTTCGAAGCATGCTGGATCCATTTTTGTAGAGATTTGTATTTTTCGTGTGCAGGATTATCAGCACCATCTAATCCTGCATTCGGATTTATTTGCAGCCCTAGATCTTTATAGGTGAGAGTATCATATGTTGGTGACGCCCCTATAGGACTGTGTGAGAATACCGCAGCCGCATATGGACTTGAAATCATGCTAGGCCATTGTAAACTAAATCTACTGAAAAATGTCCACATCACTACGACTGTGTCACCTGGTTTGATGCTGCTTGCTGCCACAGCACATTGCCTAGCAATCTGTTGCCAGCAAGCACCTCTCACAGCATGATTTTGCACTGTGGTTCCAAGCAGTGCTGCTAGCATGTTTGGCCAAGCATACGCACTTGGAGCTAACACATGCACATCCGTCCATGCAGGTTCTCGACCAAGCGCAGTTATTTCTTGATCACTCAGGGGTTTGACCACGTCAGGCAGTGCCATACCTTGCGTGATTGAACAGCCAAATGTGTGTAGTGTTTGCATACAGATATTTACAACAGGAGGGTGTCTGCATGCACAGGAACAGAGCGCGAAGCGTTTTTCGCAGAAAAAACGGGTAAATAATCACAAAGGAGCAACACACCATGAACGACGGTAGGAACATGTTTATCTGGTTACTGGCCATGGCGATGATCTTCATACTGATCGCAGTGTTGGAAACTGTGCTGCACGTGCCGGACATATGATAGAGCAAGCGTATAGACAAGCGATGCAGGGTCTGGTCCGAGAGACTCGAGACCGTACGGGTATAGAGTTGCCCATGCACCTAGAACTGTACATCACAGAACTGATGGCACAGTATGTTGATGGCGTGGATCTTGACTCCAGCGAATCCTTCGCTACACAGTACCTTAGTGCTGTGACACAGACCGAGTGCAAGACCGTGGGCGATCGTGCGCTGATGATCTATGGTTGGTTCCCACAGCGACATCGACACCGCGGTGTGCACACGGAGTACTACAGTGTGATAGGTAGGGCAGCGTACCAACGCTGCACAGCAGATATCTTTGGAGAGTTGAGCAGGAGATTCAACATGGCTGGTGAACTGATGAGAGCAGTGCCCAATGATCGCAGTGTGAGGTTGCTGAATCTTGACACGTAAGATCCACGATCCTAGGTGGAGGAAAAGACCTCCTAGACAAATTCACGGGCAATTTCAACAGTCCCATCCCGTTTCGATATCTACTACCACTGTACCACGCAATGATTCATGGCTCTATATCAAGTTCCTATATGAAGAATTGGTGGAACCTAGGAGTAGGATAGAAAGTCGACTCAAGGACCGTTACGAACACTGTTATCGTCAGGGTCAAAATCTAGGCCTAACACAAGCGCAGTGGATCGGTGGTGGAGATTTTAAACAGGTTTTCCTTGTGGAAAATTTGAGTTTTCCACAACCACAGGTGATCAAGCTTTTCAATACACCTATAGAATGGCAGAGCGAGAAAGATATATATGATAAACACGATTGTAAAACACAGTATCTATTGCCACACAAGTATTATCAATACTATGCAGTATGCGACAGGGTCGAAGTGGTTAATACTGAAGCTAGGCTACAACGTGCACTAGACCAAGGAAAGATCACTAACACTGATTTTGCAAAAAAAATATTTGAACGCTTTACCGGCAGTTTACATAATTTTGGATTCTATCAGGATATGTTAGTATGGATAGATATAGACACTGTACAGATATAATTCACTGTGAATGGGTCCTGTAGGGAAAAAAATCTGTCGCACGGATTTTTATGGTGAAGTACTTATAGATTCGAGGTGGTGATTTTGCATATATGGGGTCGTTAAGCTAAGTGCTTGTAATTGTTAGCTTTTATTTATATACCTCCCCACCGAAAAATTTTTTCTAAAACTTTCCTCGTCGAGGTTTGATTTTTTATCTTGCAGTCTATCGATCACTATGGTTGCCTGGGCGATATCTCTGTCGATACGATCACGTTCCCACATCAGTCGTTCTAGATTTTCTACTGCTCGTTGTACACGCTCTGCACGCTCTAGCTGGTTCATACTGCACCCTCCGCATAGCCTAGCTCGTACTCTGCTACCTCTGATGCCATCATCTTGTCTGGTCCCCAGCGCTTCATAGAGCCTGCTGGTAAGCTGGGATAGTAGTGTGGGCGTGACTTCAAGCCTTGTTGCTTGTCCTGTGCACCGCACCAGTATGGTGAACCTGGCACTGCTAGACACTGTTCTCTGGTCAGCATATTGGATCCTTTGAGTGGCTGGGTTGCCCCAGCCTGGTTGTGGATTAGGCAGGTACTGCTGTGCGGGTTACATAGTTGGTTGAGGTAAGCTTTGCATGCTTGGTCCTTAGTTGGCTTAGTACGCTGACCAAGGTGGGATTGGGTTTGCGCAGCAGTTCAAGTTCTCGTTGTACAAAACAGATCTCTACTTCAAGTTCTTGTTGTTCAGTTAGTTTAACAGTCATAGTCAGCTCCTTGATAATGCATTACGGAAATAATTAACCACGCTTCATGACAGTATTCTCTGCCATGCTCTCCCAACGGTCAGGAAAGGCCTTTGCCAAGTCGGCGATCTTTAGTACTGTCCTCAAGCTTAGTTCTCTGAGGCGGTCTTTGTTTATGGTAACAAAGTCAGTGATCTCTTCTACTACTGTATCTTCAGCAAATGAATATTCATCCAACATGCCGTCCTTTACGATCTGCTTGATGCGTAACATCTTCTCACGGTCAGTGTCTATAGTAAGGTCAATGTAGTGGCAGCGGCTTTCTAGTGCGGCTAGATGCTCACGTAATCTACCTTTTACTTTCTCAAACTTTAGATTGGTAATGAATATAGCTGAGCCTTTGAATTCGAACTGATCTGGAATGCCTTCTGCTCTCAGTGCACGACTGTCTGTGTTCCAGAATATCTTGCGTGTCTTCTTGCTGTCAAGTGCAGCTTTAAGGATGTTAAGGCTAAGGTCATCCTGGAACACAGAGTCACAGTCATCAAACACTACTACATTGTCGCGGTCACTGTAGTTGTAGAGTTTCATGTACAGACCTAGCGGCGACATTGCTCCCTTGACTACTATGAAGCGTGGCGCTTTCTCACTTAGTGTCGACACTAGGTTGTGTTTTGTAAGTACTTTCTCAACACCATGACTCTTGCCTACGCCTGGAGGTCCACTCACTATCATGGCACGTACATCACCTTTCTTGCATGCACGGGTCATGTCCTCTAACATGTCGAAGCGCTCGCGCAGTCGCTCTATAGTCTCCTCATCAGTCTCTTCTCTCTGTGTGAGCTGCGGTGCATCGGTGAGTTCATAGCTGGCAGGTCCTTCAACACGGATCTTGATGTTGCGGTCTGGGAAGCCGGCAACATCTCTAGCGTCTACGGTTACGAATCCGCCGTTTGAACCAAAGCGGAACTCGTCAACTAGTGGGAACACCATGCCGGCGACAGAAGTATCGTTGCCGCGGATCTTGTAGGTTCCCTCAAGTATTCTAACGTTTGACATTGTGTCTCCTAGTGGAGTTGGCAGGATGGAGCTGTTGCTCACTGTTCTAATAGTATAGCAGCCTCTGGG
>VMHT01121260.1_pt1 | contig 18717 bp, 30 predicted proteins | sample 4693611 | NCBI WGS metagenome assembly VMHT01 (sample SAMN12280063, study PRJNA550983) | marine metagenome | isolation source: seawater sampled from same location over 5 years 0.02-0.2 micron viral filtrate | place: USA: collected off the coast of southern California halfway between the port... ...
TAACCTTGATCAATAGCTATATTTGTAAAATCAGCTCCTGCTAAATCAGATAAAGGATCAAAACCATAAGGCTCAGAAAAACGTTGAACTAAACCAATATTTAAAGATAATTCTTTAGCTATATTATATCTATAACGTTGTGAGGCCTCAAAATATTTTAAATCAGCAAAACCATCCTGAACGTATTCTACTTTTAAAATCCAATGATCATGAACATATCTTAAAAAATGTTGTTGATCAACAAATTTACTTCCTTGTTGTCTTTTATAATCAAATTCAAATAAATACTCTAATCCTTCAACATTACCAACTGTAGCAGCATCTGAAACGGAAGTTTCAGTACCATTATAAAATACATTTTTTCTATTTTCATAATCTAATCTAGCTATTTTTCTAACACCAAAAGCTATAGTATAATCAAAAGGAGTAGCTACAATATCTTCTTCTAAAATACCTGTAATAGGATTTATAGAATAAACACTAATATCTGCCAATGAATTATTACCTGTTACTGCGGTGTAAAAAGTAGAAAATTTAAGTTGTTGTTTGCCCCACTTTTTAAGTTGTTGTGCTTGTAATAAAAAGGGTACAAAACATAATAAGATAATTAAAAGCTTTTTCATTGTTTAACGATTTTTTTAGTAAACTGGAGGTTTTCGTAAGTAAGAATTAAATGATAAACACCAGCTTTATATCCACTCATATCTATTTGATTTACATTATTATTTTGATATATAGATTGTCCTATAACGTTATATAATGTAGCATTAACATTTAAATTACTTGCTATAGTAATTATATCTCTTGTAGGATTTGGAAATACTACAATTTGGGTTTCACCAAATTCTTCTATGTTAGTTACTGTATTTGCATCACAATAATTATATAATTCCTGACATCCATTAGCCCATCCATTATTACAGCAACTAGGGCTAACGTCAATTACCCAGGCAAAGCATTCGCTTTCAAAGCCTAATAAATTATATGTTTCTATTACAGGATCAATACAATTAGCATAAACAGTTTCACAAGATCCATTATCTGTGTTTGCTAATTCATCATAATTAGCTGCTTGGGGATCAGTACATCCATAAATTATATCAATACAACTAAAATCTTCTATATTAGCATTAGGGTTATAATTAAATGCTGAGGGGTCAGTGCATCCTTCAACTATATCTTCACATGAACCATTATCTATATTTGCTAATTCGTTGTAGTTAAATGCTGTTGAGTCTGTGCAACCATAAATTGGAAGTACACAACTAAAGTCATCTACATTTGCTAACTCATTATAATTAAGTGCATTTGGATCGGTACATCCTTCTACAATTTCAATACAAGTCCCATTGTCTACGTTAGCATTTTCGTCATAATTTAAAGCGGATTCATCCGTACAACCATAAATGGGAAGTACACAACTAAAGTCATCTACGTTTGCTGATTCGTTGTAATTTAGCGCTAATGGGTTTGTACAACCTTCTATAATTTCGATACAAGTTCCATTATCTACGTTAGCATTAATATCATAATTCAACGCTAATTCGTCAGTACAACCATAAATCGGTAATACACAACTAAAATCATCTGTATTGGCTAGTTCATTATAATTTAATGCTATTGGGTTAGTACAGCCATATATAAATTCTATACATGAACCATTATCTGTGTTTGCTAGTTCGTTATAGTTTAAAGCATCTTCATCTGTACATCCATATACTGTTGAGATGCAACTACCATCCTCAGTATTAGCTAATTCATTATAATTAGTTGCCGATGTATCTGTACAACCATATATAAATGGGATACATGAACCATTATCAGTATTAGCTAGAGGATTATAGTTAAGTGAGGTTTCATCTATACAACCAAATACTACTTCTTCGCAGGACCCATTATCAGTATTAGCTTCAATATTATAATTAAAGGATGTAGGATCAGTACAACCAAATAATACAGAAATACATGAATTATCTTCTGTATTAGCTAGTTCATTATAATTATAAGCTTCTACATCTGTGCAACCTAATACTATAGGCTCACAAGATCCATCATCCGTATTTGCTAGTGCGTTATAATTGTATGCTATTAAATCAGTACAACCATATATAAAGGGTATACATGATTCATCATCTGTGTTTGCTAATTCATTATAATTAGTAGCTGTTGGGTCTGTACATCCTAATAATACTGGGATGCAGGATAAATCATTAGTATTTGCTAATTCATTATAATTTAAAGCTTCTTCGTCTGTACAACCCAATAATACAGGTATACAGGTATCATCATCAACGTTTGCTAATTCATTATAATTGAATGCTGTTTCATCTAAACAACCAAAAATAATTGGTTCACAGTTTGAAGGCTCATATTCGGTATTTGATGATGGGTCATAATTGAATTGTGATTCATCTGTACAACCGAATATTATGGGAATACAGCTATTATCTTCAGTATTTGCCTCTTCATTATAATTAAATGCTGTGGCATCAGTACAACCAAATATAAATGGTTCACAGCTATCATTATTAGTATTAGCATTTACATCAAAATTGTAAGCTTCTTCATCTGTACAACCTAATAATACTGGGATACATCCCTCGTTATCTAAGTTAGCTTCTGGATTATAGTTGAATGCTTCTTCATCTGTACACCCATTTATAACTAATACATTACAAGACCCATCATTTACATCTGCTTCATATCCTTGTTCGAAATACTCTAAATATAAGGGATTAGTACATCCTGGGAAGTAAACACAACTTTCATCTTCAGTATTAGCTAAACTATTAAAATTATAAGCTTCTTCATCTGTACACCCTTCAATAAATGGCACACAATAATTACCACAATGTAAGTAAGGAGTATAAGTTTCACCTGCTTCAATAGGATTAAGCCATGGATTATTACCTTTTTGATAAACTATTTGACCATTTGAGTTAATTAAATTAAATCCACATTGTGAAATGTCTGTTGTGGTTCCACCTTGTCCAAAAAACCCTCCAAATGATATTTCATAAAAAGTAAGTTCAATGTGGGTAAGTGAGCTAATGTTTATTGTATATAAAGCTTCCTGTTCAGTGCAAGTAAAAGCACCAATAGGTTCTCCATCTTGAACAACCCCTAAATATGAATTATCCCATCCATCCCCTCCTCCATCAAATAACATTAAAGTATAATCACAAGATGGAATTAAATCCATGGTATTAGCTTCGGGATCATAATTAAACATATTAGGATCAATACAACCAGGAACAGCTAAAGTTAAACACATAGACTGGTCGTTATTTTCAGCTAAAGAATTAAATTCTAAATAATCAGGATCTTTACATCCAAAAGGAGGATTATCAGGAGGACATGGGTTTAATAAATTAGGAACACTAGTTGCACCATAACCAAAATTAGGATTTTGACCTTCTAAAGGTAATATAGTATAAATCGTATCCCCACATTCAGTTGTTATTAAAACTTCACCATCAGCAGAACCCCCTGTAGTAGAACCCGCTAATCCATCACCAAAAAGATCATATATGTTAAATGTAAATTCGACTCCTAAAGGAATACAATATTCAGTGATAACAGGAATGCTAGAGTTAGTATAAAACCCATTATCTTCACTAGCAAGAATTTGATTAGTACTATCAGTACTTACTATTTCCCAACTTATTTCATATGGGAAGCTATCCGGGGTAATGTTTACATAAACATTTTGTGTATCATCAGTACCACATTCTGATACATAACCATATTCACAAGAAGGATTAAATTCATCTTCAACTCCTGCAAATGGGTTATAATTAGAAGCTAAAGGATCAGTACAACCTACTCCACAGTTAGGATTATCTAATATTAAGGTATCTAAAATACCCCCGGGGGATTCAACTATAAAATAGTAATCATCACTAGATACTGGGGTAGATTCAGTGTAACCGTAAAAATAGTTTCCAAACCAAGGACCATAAGGTATAAACTGTAAATCTTCAAGATCTAAACCTACATAAAAACCTACGGGATTACAAGCAGGAAAAGTTGGATCCCAACTAACATTTACTTGACCTTGGTTTAGTGACCACGGGAAACAATTAATTTCCCCTGTTAAGTTCTGTACTCCTTCACAACTATCAATACAACTACCATCATCTTCAGTTGCTTGGGGATTGAAATTAAAAGCGTCTGGGTTTGTACATCCTGGTAAAGGATATTGACATATACCGTCATTACCCCAACTTTCACCAACTACCGCATTTACGTTAAGACCTGGTACAAATGTCCCTGTATCCCCATCAGCCTGGGCTTCTGTAGGTACAACATATATTAATACAGCTGGTGCATTACAATTTGTAGGAAAGTTAACACCATCTACAAACCACTGTTGTCCTGATATGTAGATTGCAGTACCTGCTTCCCACCATAGGGGATTTGCATTGTAGTCTTCAGGGCTAATGCCAAAATAGTTTTGATTCCATGAAATTTGATTACAACCACCTCCAGGTACAATAGGACCACTAGGGGGTGTTTCAGCTATGGGGTCAAAATTTAAAGCTAAAGGATCAGTACAACCCTCAATAGGAGGTTGGGTTAAACCTATAAAGTTAATAAGAAATAAAAGAAAGGTTAATAGTTGTTTCATTAGAATTTATTCATTAAAATTTCGTCAACAACCTCTTGCACCTCATCACGAGTAACTTCCATTTCCATCATAATATTAGCCTGGAATCTTGCTACTTCTTCCCCATCTTCAAAAACCAGGATAGTAGGTACAACTACTATTTTATGTTTTTTCTGTAAATCAGATTGTGTCATAATATCTACATCAGAAGTAGAACAATCTGTTAAATCGTCACACCAATCAACCCCATTTGCCGAATTAAACGAGGCATTAAATTGGATTACACATAACCCATCTCCATCTGAGCATATATCTTGACTATGAGATAAAAAAGGGAATAGAAAAAGGGGTAAAAATATAATTAATTTTTTCATGATTTAAATTTATTAAGATCCACTAATTTCTTTCCCTTCATCATCATAATATAGTTTATCTAATTTAACTATTATACCCTCTATAGCAAATTTAATTGTATCTACTTCTAATTGTGTTTGTTCAATTACATTATATATACTATCTTGATAAGCGATGTCTTCTTGGGTTGGGATCCATGGTTCTTTTTTTATCCTAATAGAGGATGTTTCTTCGAAAGAATTAGAATATGTAAAGGCTAATATTAAAATAATACAAGTTATTGTTAATATTACTTTTAAAGAATGTTTTGAAGTTAAACAGATATTAGTATTCCACTTTTTCATATCTATAGGGAATCTATTTTATCATTAAGTTTACTAAGTTGTTCCTTAATTTCTTTTACATCTTCTTGGGTAGTCATAATAGTTTGACGGACTAACTGGTCCTTCATATCAAACTCCATGCGTGTAATTTCTGGATCGGGGGGGATTGGTAATTCTTTAGCTTCTTGGATGTCAGCTTGTAGTATAAACCACATACTTATAACAGTTGCCATCCCTGCTCCTATTCCTAACAAGGTCTTAATACTTACGTTAAAACCTGTGTCTTCGTTTAACTCTTTTGCCATTATATAGATTTTATTAAGCCTAAGCTATCAATTACAAAACCTATTAATTACAAAATATTATAACATTTCTAATACATATATGATAGTTAATTGAGATCAAAATCCTCTAACTCACTTCCTCCCATTCCTCTGCGACTTTCAATTTCTATAATAAGTTCTTGGAGTTTGTATTTAATTTCTTCTTCAGAAATTCCTTCAAATTCAATTTCTTCAACTATACTTTCAATATAATTTAAAATATCTTCGTAGTCCATAATATCATTTTTTCAAGACTACATATATTAACATTTAAAAAACCTTGATAGTATTTGAAAGAAGCATATTATTTATTGTCTCCCCCACAATAGAAATATTATCTACGTCTATGTATTTGGCATTTTTCCCATACATTTTTTCAAATGACTTTTTAGCATGTTGAGTTTTATCCCAAACATCATTAATATAATAACTTAAAACTCCTATATTATCTTTTTTGTATTGTCTTATAACTTTAGATGTATGGTTAATAGCTGTGTTATTATTATAAGCAATACTATGTATATTTGGTAAACCATCAGATATATTTAGTAAAAATACTTCTTGGTAATATGAAGGTTTAGGAAGACTTTTTCTTATTTTATCTAAACAAATACCTTCAGGAGTCATTCCACAGGTAGTAAGTGACTTAAATTTATATAAATCTTTTATATTATTTTTTTTAGAATTAAAAGCATAAGCTAATAAGGGAGTTTGTTTTGATTCTTTGGTTATAAAATTTTTACCAAATGTTCCCCTTAAAGAAATTTCTACATCAAAGTTTTTTAAATAGCAAGAAGCATATGCTATAGCTATAGCTGTTTGGATTGTTTTTTCTAGTTTATTCCCCCTCATACTACCACTTAAATCTAATGATATATGAATAAAAGTATTTTTATAGTCCTCTTTTTCAGTCTTATAAAAGATATCCTCTTTAAAGGGTGCTTTAAATAGCTTATTAGTATTTAATTTGCCCTTTTTTTGATTTTCAAAAATATCTTTTCTAATACTATTTCTAATTTGTAATTTAGATAATAACTTTTTACCTAAAAATAAACCACGTTCAACTGCCTTTTCACATGGTTTTGTCCTTGATGTAAAATAATATTCCCAATCATGTGTAGTAATAGTAGGAATAATACTATGTTTTGATACACTGTAGTTATTGATCTCTGTAGATGATTTAGCTAATTGGGTAACTTGGTGTTTTTGATTTCTGGTTATTCTCTTTTTCCTATGTTGTGAGTTTATAAAATCTTTTTGTCGTTTAACATGATTATTGATTTTATCCTCTTGCTTATTAAAGGGTTGGTTGGATTCTTCCTCCTCTTCTTGTATATAATCTTTTATAATATTATAAATATCAATAGCTACCTTGACTGAAGATTGTGTGGTATCTAATTTATCTATACACTCAGGTGTAAGTAAATTGCCTACTTCTTGTAACCCGGGAAGTTTTGAAAGATCAGAATTACGATTAAATATATTAACTATTCTAAAAAAATATGCTTCCCAAGTGGGTGTAGTAAAATTATCTGTTTGTAAGTTTTTATCTACAATTTTATTATAAAATGATTTGCGATAAAGTTCTTCATAGTAAAACTGATAACCAGGAGCTGTTGAATATATAAAATTATCTATTCTTTTATCCTCAACAAAATTAATTAATGTAAAAACATTATCAATATCTTCCTTAGGTACATTCCATTTTACTTCTAATAATTTTCCTTTTTTTCTTTTAAGGTAAGAAAAATCTGTTAGTAAAACATGAGAGGCTTCGTGAAGAGCCAACCCAACAGTATAATCTATTGTATCTTCTTTAAGATTTGACGCAATATAGACAGTTTTCCCATCAGTCATTGAATCACCTGCAATAGCGTATTCAACAGGGATTTCTTTTTCTGTTAGAATTCTTACAAAATTTGTGATTCCTTTTTGAACTTTGGCCAAAAACATAGGATCTTCATCATCAAACTGTTGAAGATCCATCCAATAAGCTGCTCCTTTTTTCATATTTTCCAATTTCTTAACGGAAGATACGAATAATATATTAGATTACCAATTTTCTAAATTAAGCCATTGGAGGTAAATCATAAACTAAATCCTTAGATTCTATTAAGGTATAAGTAAATGAATTACCCCATAAGTCTTTAGATTTATTACAAATCTCCATAAATAAGGTAAAATCATCATTTGCCGCAATTACCTGGCAACCAGCAGACCACTTATCTATTTGGGATGATTTCCTACCTTCATGTTTAGTAGCCCTATGAATGTTAATACCAAATATTCCCTCTTGGACATTTTCCTCTAACATATCATAAGTTCCATCTGCATTATTATCTCTATAAACTTGTACTGGTTTTTGCTGACGAAGTGCTTCATACTTACCTTGATGGAGACCTATTTTATGTGAGCTTCTATATTGGTTAGGCTTTAAAATAGCAACACCATCTTTATTCATAACATTCTCTACCCAATGCTTACCCGGATCAGTTGTACAATCAAAGCAATGGAATTTCCATTCATCCTCTACCTTATATGATAATGTTATGTAATCATCAAATTTATTAGTTACTTCATTTAAAGTTTCAGAGTTTCTAACTCCTACTATATTTAGATTGTAATTTCCATTTTCAAACCATTTATAACCTTTGCTTTTAATGGTGGCTTCAATTTGTTGTCTTATTGGGGATTTCATATTATTAAGTTTTCAATAAATATAAGTTTTATTTTAATACTCCATTATAAAGTAAAAGCCATTAAAAGGCCCTAACAACCATACTACTTCCACCGCCTTTATTACGTATATACAACTTTACTTAAGAGAAGTTCTTAAATTCAAAAAAAAGCGAAGTAATTTAATTTTAAAGTAATAATGTAGTAATGTTGGGGGGTAGAGGGTTGATATTGATTATCTATTTATGAGCATGAGAAAAGCATTTAAAAGAAAAGAAGCTATCGATTGCAGTGCTATAGTGTATGTTGCAATAATGGTAGTAGTTTATGTATTGAGTGCCGTTGTCTAACGCCTCTACACTACATTCCCCTCCTAAACCACTTCTTACGCTGATCCTGTAAGATGTACTCAACATAGTCGTTAGTGCCACAGTGTGGACAATTTAGTTTGTCGATTTCTTGGGCTTCGTTGATTTTCCACTCCCCATTACAACTACTACAGCTGTAAATATACGTGTGTCTTATGAATACTTTATGGGACATTATGTTAGGTGCTGTTAATTTAATTATATGCGAGGAGCTTGCGCTTTTTTCTATAGAGATGTGTCGGGGTACCACTCATCATTCCACTCATCGTTTGGGTCATTAATCATATTGATAAAATATCCGATGGGCTAATATAAAACATATTACCTTCATGTATTACGGTGTATGAATTAAACATGGGAGTTGGTCCTTGTATGACAGATAGTATTTCTACAGTCTCACCAGATTCTTTTAATTTTACCATATCGCCAGATTTATATATGTTAGCTTTATGTATAATTACTTCGTCTAATAGATTTTTTAGTTTAATCATGTCAATAAATATATAAGAGGCTCGGTGTAAGCTTTTTTTCTAGAATTTCTTTCGCGAGACTTGTGATTTTTAGTCAAATGGGGCGAAGTGGGAATTACATTATATTTGTATATACGCTCGAGCCGGGTTTATCGCGGTCGATACTTTAATACACATAAATAATAGCATGCCGAGCGCGCGCCATCGACGGCACGCGATTGTGGCGCGGGCGAATCGCTAGTGAGACACTATCGGGCCGCTAGCGACTCAATAATGTCTCACTCTCAAACTGAGATTAACCTACCTGCAACTTACTAGCGCTTCATGCCTGTAATTATTTTTGCCTCACTCTTAATGGCTTTATGTGTAGCGCCATCAATTACCACTATTTCCGCCTTTACCTTAGGGGCGACTTTTTTTCCTGAACCCACTGGGCGGCCACGCTTTACTTCAATGCCCAACGCCTTCTTGGCTGCTGCATCTGCCAAGCGCAGCTGGCGTGTTGAATTTAGATTAACTGGGCGGCCACGCTTAATTGTACCACCACCCGCAATGCGCTTCAATTCCAATTCATGCAAGCGCTGCTGGCGAACACTATTTACATTAATTGGTCGTCCTGTCTTGCGACCAGGCGCCTTTGCTAAGCGCTTCTGACGAGCACTATTTGGATCAACCGGACGACCTAACTGCGCCTTAATTGAAAATTCAACATTTGTCTCTGCAAGCTTACCCTCTGGGGTGAAATCGATAATACTGTTCATACCTTTTATTAATTTAGACATTTATAATTCTTGTTACTGCTTTAACTTATACCGTGAATATACGAAAATTTCTTGCAGTAGCAAGTGTTTCAATACTAGCATCTGCCTCGCATCCCAAGTGGCTTACACTTCCAGCCCTAATTTTTCAAATACATCTCCACCTCTAGTAGTAAATTCAATCTTCATGCTTATTCTTTGCTTTTTGTTGTTTGGCTTCTTGCTCCTCCGAGCGTGACTTAAATTTCTTACCATGAATATACGAATGAATTATGGCTTAACACGTGTCGCTGCAGTGAGAATTATTATTTACCTAACCAAGTTGCTGGGGAGGCGCATTTAGAAGAGGCTCGACAAGGAAGTTTGGGCGTGCGTGTAATTATTATGTCGGTCATTGCCTCCACTACCCATACTCACCTCCAACTGGCTACATATCATCCCCCACCAAACCGCAAGGGCCAGCCATTGGCCATCCTACTACATAAATGAGACATCTACTCACTGTAGTCGCTTACCATCAATCGACCACATGGCAATCACCACCCACTCCACCACAGCACCATCGGCCTCCACCACGGCAGCATTTGAGTTGCCCTTTTCTTTTATGGCTTATTTTCTTTATACTCTTTGCAGAATTCTACTGCTACGATGAGTAAGCCTACTCCCACTGCTACTGCTTGGGTGAAGCCCTGATTTGCTCCATCTATTTGGCTTGGCATTATTACTAATAATGCTAGCAAACATACTTGAATTAATGAGGCGAATTTATTTAAATTAATCATTGTGAAATTTTAATAAATACTTCTATGGCCTTAATTAGGCCTCTAATTTGCTCTTCTGTTTTAGCATCCACTTTCACTTCAAGGGCTGTGGGTAGTAAATCATCATATAGATACCCATCATATAAACCAAATAGCATATTCTTTAAATCTGCTACTTGTATGTTGGTTTTTGTAGAATTAACCTTTCGGCTGAAGTAGAAAGACCAAAGACTATCAATACATTGGCCAGTCATCTTCATCATCTCTGGGGTGAAGCATTCATGTCTATTGAATCTTTTATATTGATTATCAGTCATTTGATCCATTTGATTGGTAGATTTGGTTTATAGCTGCTGTTATGTCGTCTCCTGGCTGTGCACTAGCAATGCAGCCAATAAACTTGGCAACACACTCAGCACTACACCATCCAAACACAGGTTCAAAGAAATTATTAGTATTCCTAATAGCTGAGCCTCCGTCGTTATCTGAGGATTTGGCGGTATGTTGAATCATCACCTCAGCAGTGTTGCTTTGCCATACAGTAAAATCCATTGCAGTATCCCATCTGCCTGGATCAACATTTTCTTGCTTACCATAACGAACCTCAGCATCAACGTAATTACCAGTGCCAAATTGAACTGATATGCGGTAGCCATTTATATTCATGAAGTAGCCCTTATTATAGGTAACACCAAATGCCTCTTCACCTTTGCCTTTTAGGTTTGTGTAATATCTAGATTTCATGATTCTTCTTTTTACGCTATTGTGACAAATTTTCTTACATTCTCAGGTAGCTTATATAGCTTGCCCTTTGTTGGATGCACTATTGAATCACTGTCCTTATCAAACTTATTCACTGCGCTGCGGCTGTTGAATAAAGTTGCTACAGCATAATGTGGAACATAACCATTGAAGCACTCACTCTTACTAACTGTGATGAATGTGTTGCTTAGCTCTGTTGCTGTTTTCTTGCGCTTGGTATAGATTTTCATGCTCATAACTCTGACTTTTAATTTAGTATTCGTTTGACTTAACTTTCTTATACCATGAATATACGAAAAATTCTTGGATTTCCAAGCGGCTTACCTTTCTAGTATTACGAAATCACCAAAATTCTTATCAAATACTTCTAGCAGATTTTCATAATCACCACTCATCATTTCAGTAGTGGGACTTTCAATGCCTAACTGTTTAGCTAAGCGTGATGCAAGGCCCATTAGGGCGAATGCATTACCATCAGGGCCTGTCAAATCAACTACGATTGGGCCGGTACGTTCTTGTTTTTTTCTAATCATCTTCCAAATATAAAATATACTTTCAATACAAAATCATTATGGGGTGGTTCCAGATCAGTTTGTTCTAAATAACGAAGCAATTGTGATGCTACGTTTACAGATATTTCTGAGCACCAAGGACCTTCCCATTTTTCTAGAGCTTTTACTATAGATTCAACCAAATTGGGATATTCCTCCCTATCAGCTTCCAATAATTCTTTAATTTCAGGTCTCAGTTCGTTATATAAACTCATCTTTTTAAGGGTTTTAGTAAACAATAAATTCAATTGCCTTTTCACCTGTTGGTTTGCCATTGAACGTTATTTCATAATTAGGATCCATTCCGGATGTGGCAACGTCACTAACTAATTCGTCAATTGTATCAAATGACTTACTATAGTAACTACAATCTAAACTATACATGTTACGCTGTTTTTATTTGGAATGCGCTTTCAACTACTCGTCTGTAGCCACTAAACTGCATATCGGGATTATCAATTACAACACCATTCTTAATGGCTAATGCATGCTTATTTACTAGCACTACATAATTACCTTTACTAAACCTCTGAGCAAACGCTTTTACTGTAAATGCAACTGGCTTATGAGTGTAAGCTGGGTTTTTTAACTTACCACCAAGCTTAGGACACGTGCCCATTGACTTAATGTTGATTTTCTTTTCATCATTGTTAAATAAATCCAACTGCCCAGAAACAGTAAATGCTGCCTCCTTAATTTTACTCATAGTACTAAATACACGCGATGTGCCTTGACCAATGCCACGTTTAAATGTATTTTTAACCCAATCATGTGATTGGTCATATGATATCTCAAACGCATTTGCAACAGCTCTCACCATGCAATCATTCTTTTCGCGCTTTGCAATTGTACTTTTGCTACTAACACTGTAGCCACTTTGGAAATTTTTTAGCATAATTTTCTCTTTTCTTATACCGTGAATATACGAATAATATTTAAATAAACAAGCTTCTAAGAACTAGCATTTATTTATTTCAAAAAATGGTTTTCGAAGTGGTGTTGATCAATATGCTCAACAGTTTCCTTTAATTCATCTGTAGACATACCCTGCATTACTTCTTCTGTAAATGCCTGAATGCCCATGTGATCAATCATTTCCTCAACTACTTCATATAATTCGTTTCTACTCATTACGCAAATGTTACATTAGTGCTTACTTCCTTTACAAACTTCTCAGTAGAATGGTTAAGCATATATTTCACTCTAGCTTTGAATTCAGCCAAATCCTCACCTTCCTCATTTTCTACAGGTAAATTAGCACCACGCTTCCAATTCATATTACCATTTGTAATATCATAGAATTGAATGTTGCTTAACGAAAATGGAGTACCACTACTACCGTGACCACCATAACAGCTATACTTGATTGAACCATCTACTAAATAACACACCAGTGTCTTTGCGTTGCCCATTACATCTTCTAAATGATAATGGAATAGTTTTTCTTTTTCTTTCATACTGTGAATATACGAATGATTTTTAAGTAAACAAGCTTCTAAGAGCTAGTATTGATTTTGGATAATTAAAAGTCTACCTGGATAACCTATCCCAATCGGTTGAATCACCTAGCCTAGTTTGTGTTGTAAACTCTTCAGACTCATACTTTCCAAAATCATGATCAGCTGGGGGAAACTCATCTAAATTCCAATTATGAATAATTTTCTTATCATTAACAATGCGCTTCGTTAGCAAGCCAATAATATAATCCTGTGTACCATAAACTGATAATATGGGGTTAGAATTATATAGTGCATCATTCTCATCGCTAAATAAGACATGGTGGGTACATAGTAGCTGATTAATATCACTCATCGTTTTACATCTAGCTACCTGCTCAATTATATCCTCTAGCAGATCTTCCTCCATTGGGGCCCCCAGTCGCTCCTTCATATCGACCACTAGTAGTGGTCCAATTATATTCATATCCATGTTAGTTCTTTTTTAATTTAAGGATGCTAAAAGTTCATGTTGCATGTCAAGAATAACAATGTCATTATCAATCAACTCAAATTCAGGGAATTCTTCACACAGTAATGCTTTTTCGAACCATTCAGCGGCTAACCACTTACGAAATGCATGAAGAGTTAAGACATTAGTTTTTATATCACAGAAAACACCCTGATATCTCATTGGGGTGTTGTAATCCATATCATCAAATACTTTACTAAACATATCTTTTAGATTTTTCTCTTTTCTTATACCGTGAATATACGAAAGAATTATTAATCTCCAAGGTGCTTTTTGAGATCCTCTTAATTATCAGACAGGGGGCTTTTAAGATATAAAAGTTTCTTAGAAGTTGAATTGGTTCATTTTTGAAAACATACTTTTTACCTGTCCAATATCATTATTTGTAACAACTCCTACACATGCCTCCTGTACTAGCTCTTCAACATTCAAACCTAAGTCTGTCATTTTAGCTACGAATTCACTATACGCTGTGTAGCCTTCCTCAATTGGCATTCCAAGGAACTTAACACTATGAATATCCATAAAATCAACATCTGTCCCAATGCTACCATCTTTTTTACGATAGGTACATATTTGATGTTCTACTGTTGCTTCAATAGCATCGTTATTTCCAACTGTGATTTGGTTTTTTACATTAACCATTAGTACTGCGTCATTATACCGTGATTCTTTCATATTAATTTTTTTTCTTTTTTCTTATACTATGAATATACGATTAAATCTTTAAATTACAAAATTCTAAGACACTTTTACTAATTGGGTTTCACCATACTCAGCTATTTCTCCATTAGGGAGTTCTACAGTATACGCATTAAGCCATCTACTGTTAAATTCATCTCTACAAAACATTTGGCGTGTTTCTAGCACCTCCATTAGGGTACCACTAAAAGGATCGAAGAAGGGTGGATCAGATTTGAATTGAACTTTATCACCTACGTTAATAGATAGGATTGGTTTTGGGTATGGATTATTTTTTATTTTCATCATCTAAATAATTTAACCCCTCTATAAATGCTCTAAACGCCATTAATTTAGAACTAACACCACCTGCCTTAGCTATACCTAAGTATAGTGCGTTTCCAATTGCGTCTTGTCGTGTTAATTTTTTCTTTCTAGCCATTTTATTTATTATTTTCTGTTTTTAAAACATCTTCAACTGGTACAAATTCATCATTACCATATATTGATGAAACAAGCACCTGACAGCCGTTTTTTGAATCTTCAACAACTTCATATAGGTACTCTTCACCTACCCCGCCATATTCACCTTCACTGTATAGATACACACCTCCTGGTCCATCTTTTAGGCCTTTAATTACGGATGCTACTAAACATCCAAATCCATTTACTATTACATCACCGGTTAGTTCTAGTAATTTAGCTCCTAAACCACTTGGATAACCATCCCAGTGGTGATATACATTTGCAATGAAATTACCATCGCTGTCCTTAAATTTAATTGATGCGCGTGTTGCCATTTTATAATTTATTTGCTTTTAACCTTTTCTTATACCGTGAATATACAAACAAAAAATGAGGATCCAAAGATCCCCATTTAAGTATTTTATATGATTAACAAAGGGCCTAAAATGTTCCCCCTGTTATTCCTCCTTTAGCAACTGTGCCTCTAGTGTCTGAAACTATTGTCGAAGCAGGACTGCTTATAACTCGTATATAACCCCCAGATGATAGTAATATTTTACTAATATTAGTAAACCTCGCGACAGCACTTCCATATTTCCTAAAATTCTCTTCTCTCAATTCTTTAGCAGTAAGCTCTTCAATACTAACAATGTGATTTACATTGATATTTACTGTTTTACCATCTATTAAGGTAAATTCTATTAGTCCATCTGATCCTACAGCCATATTAGTGGGGGTTAGTTGTGATAATAAATATTATATCATACTAACCCCCAACCAATATTATAGCACTTGGTTAATTGCCATTAGCTCTCTATTTAGAGCATTGGTCACATCAAATGATTTAGCAACACGGCGGAATACTATATTAGCATCCCTATTAGACATATTGCGAACTAGTTCTTCTAGAAGAACTTCATCATTCCCAAATACATTGCGTAAAGCAATTAACTCATCGAAACGGCGCATACCTCCTGATTTGGTTGGATTATCTTTAGCCATTTTTAATTTATTAAGGTTAAACAATTAGAAGATATGACTTTCATATCAGCGATTAAACTTCTTCAAAATTATATTCAACATTGTCAGGTGAGAATAAAGTAAAGAAAATCTTATCACCTACATCACCACGACGGTTTTTAGTAAATTCAATATAACGCGCAGCATCTCTACCACGACCATCAAACTTCAAATGAGCCATAGATGTTGTCATGTGTTTAATACGATTTGAACCCGCAAAGTCTCCACCTTTAGTCATCTGCTGAATGCAAATGAATGCTGTATGTTTATTACATTTATTCGTTGCTTTATTATGAACATCCATTAAATCTAACAACCATGATTCCGCTTTACGACGCGTCCATCCATTTTCCTCTTGAACTAAATCATTAACCTCAGCCCAACTATCAACTAATACAACATCAAATCCTTCATTTAGTACACCCTCTAAGGCAGCCTGAGCATTATCAGCATAATTCTGCATGAATAAAATTGGAACACGTCCAAACTTTGGAAAACGCTTTGCATAACCATGCATATCAATTTCATTCATTTCTCCTGATATGAATAATACTTTCTTACCTTTGGCTTGAAAATTTGAAAGCCAATCTAGCAATACGGTTGATTTACCTACACCTGGATCACCAACAACAATTGTATTGGTACCTGGAAATACTCCACCTTCAGTACTCAATATCGTATCAACGATTGTTCCTGTTTTGATGGGCTCAAATAATGAGGGATCGAAATCTACATCCTTCATTCTAGTTAATACAACGTTGAGTGGAGCTTTAGGTGACTCTACTGCTGTTTTACGGGGGCGTCCTCTTCCTGCCATTTTATTTATATTTTGAATGATTATATACTTTTTTAACTTATACCGTGAATATACGATTAAATTATTAGATTACAAATTTCAAAATAATAATTTTATATTTTTAATAACAAAATTCACACCCTCAATTATTGGGTTTATAAGGCCTAATTCATTGAGACCATAGTAAAAGATTGAGATAATAAACATCCCAATAAATGTTTGTTTTATCATTCTATAACTATCCTGACGTTGTCTGGATCTGTTGGAGGGTTGTTTATTATTCATCTAATGATTTAAGTGAATCAATCATTGCTTTGTTTCGAAGAAATACATCATCTCTTACAAAGTCAATTTCATTAATTTGGTGAATAGTATCTAGAGGTATTACTTCATCATACTCATTACATTTATCACCCGACTCCACCATCCGGAAATGCAGTAAAATACATAAAATAATAGTAGCTAGTATAAATAGTGCGGAGATCGTTGCGATGATCTCTGCATGACGTGGTTTAGTTTGTGGATTTCTTTTAAACATAATTAACAGTCTCTCTTTTCATTATAAATGTGTTTTACTGTGGGGAATCTTAATGATAATCCTCCTTTATCATTTTTAGTTTCTTCAAAGTACTGGACAGTAATTGTTTTGCCTATTATTCTTTCAGTTATATATTTGATCCGTTGTTCTTGGCTAAAACCACTGCCCACTTTTACTCTATATCCTTTATGTTCAATATAAACTTGTGCTAGCATAGTTTCCTGGGCTTCCTTACCATCTCTAACAACAGACATAGGAGCAAAATCACAATCAACTACTTCATACTCAGCATCATGAAACATTTTTACTTTAAGTAAGTTCTTAGTACGTTTGCCTTCATAAGCTACATCTTTACGTAACATAAGACCCTCCCAACCTTCTTGTTTTGGCAGTTCTGACCATGAAATAAAATGATCATTATCCCTTATTAGGTATTGATCTAGATAACGTAAATAAGGTTTTGGAAAATCACACAAATCAGGGTCATAATAACCATTATTATTCATGAATGATCTTAATGTACGTAATCTATCTGATAGTATCCCATCAAACCGTTGTTTTCCTGCTTCAAAATCAAGTTTATGAATCATATCAAACATCATAAATACAGGATTTTCAATTTGATGGTCTTTGCGTCTAAGTTGCTTCATTACTGATTGGAAATCTTCATTGCCATCTTTGTCAATTAAACAAATCTCACCATCAAACACCGTATTAATTATATTAGTTGCTTCAATTGCTTCTTTTACTTTATTTAATGTAGTAAATTCTTTACCCGTTCTAGAATAAAGTTTACAATTACCTTCATCATCTACAACTGCTAAACAACGTACACCATCTAATTTCCTACTAACATACCAACGATCATTCCAATCACATTTACCATTATACTCTTGAGCTAATACTACATTAAATTCTGGAATTAAACCGGGGAATGCTTTATTAATTACTTTAGCTCCAGTTCTGATTTTTAGATCCTTATCTAATACATTATAGATTAAATCTTCATAACCAGGATTAGCAGTAACAAAACCATTTACAGATGCTATTGCATCATGTCCTGTATAAACTCTATTAGTTAAATCATCTAATAATTCAAACACATCTTTGTAAATATTATACTTCCTCATAGAATGAAATAGCCCTGAGTTTTTCTTACATGTTTTACCAGTAACATAATACTGTTTGTAAGGATTATAAGTATATTCTAGGATCTTTTTAATGAATTCTGGTTGTTGTTTTAATATCTCTACCTTATCTAAGCTGCTACTTGTAGCTTGCATATCATCAACAA
>VMHT01046961.1_pt1 | contig 18708 bp, 22 predicted proteins | sample 4693611 | NCBI WGS metagenome assembly VMHT01 (sample SAMN12280063, study PRJNA550983) | marine metagenome | isolation source: seawater sampled from same location over 5 years 0.02-0.2 micron viral filtrate | place: USA: collected off the coast of southern California halfway between the port... ...
ACTAAATTCAGAATGGCAAAACTTTCTTAGCGAGAGTCTAGATGAAAAAAACATCTTTACCTATATTCAAGGTCTCCAAGAAATAATTTCCAATCTTAAACCTAGAACTATGACTGAAAAACGCAGATTGCAAATTGCAAAGACACATCTGCGTGAAGTTAAGAGGTTTGCCAGAAGAATGGAGAATGATATGTCTGTTCTACAAGAAAAACTCAATATATTAGAAGAGTCGAAAGGAGAGGGATAATGGCGAAAGCTAATACTCATCTCACTCACTTAGAAGAATTAGTTCTGACCAAAGGCCCAGATGGGTATAAGATGGCCAGAGCTTTTCTTCTAGAGCTTTTGAAGACTCTCAAGGGTAACACCAAGTCTAAGATTCAAACGTCCGTCAAATGGGACGGAGCGCCTGCTATTTTTGCAGGAACAAATCCTGAGAATGGTAAGTTTTTTGTTGGTACTAAATCAATCTTCAATAAAGTACCAAAAATTAATTATACAAAAGAAGATGTTGTAAAAAACCACGGTCATGCGCCCGGGCTTGTCGATAAACTAACAAAGGCGCTTGATTATTTACCCGCCCTGAATATTAAAAATATATTACAGGGTGATTTCATGTTTGACGATGAAATGATTGATACAGTAACAATTGATGGTGAACCACATTATCAATTCAAGCCTAATACTATTGTGTATGCTGTACCGGTGAACTCTGATTTAGGTCAACAAATTGGTGAGTCAAAGTTTGGTATAGTATTTCATACAACATATAATAGTCTTGATAGTGGCGCTAGTTTTGGTGCAGATGTATCTGGGCTTAGAAAATCACCGGGTGTTTGGTTTGATGATGCATTCTTCACAGATGATACTGGAATAGTAACACTTACAGATGAAGAAGAAGCAGAAATTGCAAGATTAGTCAAAGCCGCCGATGAAGTAAACAGTTCTATTAATTATGACGATATACCATCAGCCTTTTTAAATATTTATATAAACAGTGAAATCAAAAAAGGTAGTTTCTTAGAAGATGCAGATAAATCATTTCAAGGTTTTATTAATTGGTATTCTCAAAGAATTCAAAAGAAAATTAACAGCTTGAAAAGCCAGAAAGGTAGAGAGCGCGCAACTAACAACGCCATGCAAACTATGCAATCTTTTAATTCAAAGAAAGATGATATTGTTAATATCTTTAGGGTAAGCAGATTATTATTTGAAGCAAAGAACATTTTCATTCAAAAATATAACAATGCAGTTTACAACACCAAACATTTTGTTGACGATGGTTCTGGTGATTTAGTGGCTAGCAACCCCGAAGGCTATGTAGCAGTTGACCACAGAGGTAATGGAATTAAGTTTGTAGACCGCTTAGAATTTAGTAGAGCTAATTTTGCTGTAGATAAAGGTGATAAGTTTACTGGACAATTAAGCGAAGAAGAGGATGAGTTCGATATTGACAATGAGGATGATGATCCAGTAGTCGATGAAGATTTTCCTAAGACTGTCGCAGTTGTTCCGGGTGCATTCAAACCACCTCATAAAGGACACCTTGATATGATACGCTCATATGCAGATGAGGCAGATGAAGTGGTGGTGCTTATTTCGCGGCCAACAAAGAGCGGTAGAAAGTTACCAAACGGTAGAGAGATTACTGCTGAAGATTCACTTGAAATTTGGAATTTGTTAACAACTGGCATGCCAAACGTAAGAGTAGAGATATCGACACACGCATCACCTATTAACGCTGCATATGAATACGTAGGCGACGAAGGTCCTCTTAACATGGGGGACAAGGTCATGTTAGGTTGCAGTACCAAGGGTGGTGATTGTGGGCGATGGGAAGGTGCTGCTAAATATATTAAAGATGGCGTAGAACTGATACCAGTAACTGGTGTTGAACCCACGACCCGAATGAATGGTGAGCCATACAGCGCCACAGATTTTCGAAATGCACTTGGCGGAGCTTTAGAAAATCGTTCTGAAATCGCAGATTTTGTTGGCGAAGAAAACGTAGATGAAATATTAAGAATACTTGGACTCTCAACCATGGGCGAGCAATCTGCCATGGGAGCCGGCGGAGGTGTAACTATAGGTACCGCCCCTTTGGCATCTGGGTCGGATAAGCCGGCCAAGAGAGATACAAAAAAGAAAAAACAAAAAGAATATATTGACTTAGGCTTACTTGCTGAAGTCATGGAACTAATTAAAGAAAGAGGCATTTTAAAATGAAACCCACCGAAGAAAAAATACTTAGAAGTAGTATAAGACATATGATCAGAGAAGTCAAGCAAAAAAGGTTAAATGAAGAATCTGAATTGCGTACTTTAATCCGACAATTTATGGATTTAGAAATAAGTGATATATTGTCTGAGAATCAAACCCCAGATGTTTCCCCTACTCCTAATAAATCAACTGGTATCAACATACTTGAAGACTTGCTTAAAAAGATTGTACCAGTTTTAGAAACAGATTACAAGTCCCTTACAACTAGTGATGACCAAAGAGCTTCATTCAGAGCGCATATTGTAAATGCTGTTGAGAATAGCCTTACCCCTGCAAAAATTAATAACCAAGCCGGTGACGATGAAGCTCAACTTGATGAAGAAATCGATGAAGAAATTGAAATCAATGTAGGTGCAGATGCAGACAATGATAAGTTTATTGATATTAGAACCGATGCCGAAAAGGCTGCTGATGAAGAGCCCGATGAGACAGATCCAAGAGATGAATTTGGATCGGATGTTGCTGGGGACGAAACTGGCCGCAATATGGCTTACCAAAGTTTCAAGAAAATTGAGACAAGTGTTATTGATTCTTACGAATTATTAGCTGACCCCGAAGATCAAGAATTGTTTTTTGATTACTTAATTACCAATCTCAAACTTTATTTTGAAAAGTTTGAAGAGGAACTTGCACCTAATGTTGAAGAGCCAACAAACCAAGCTTATGATATGGCTAAACAAGGGCAGGGTGCGGATGCTGGTGGTGAAGAAGATCTTGAGCTGGAGTTATAATGCCACATCCACCTGAAGATGGAGAAACAAGACTTTCTTTAATTCAAAAATTAGCCAATGCTGGGTTTATTTTAACGTCGCGACCAATCCTTTATAGTCCACCGATTGTAATGGGTGAGATAGTAGAGGCCGAGCCGCCGTACGTACGGATGAATACTGCGTATGCAAATTCACCAGAATTTTACCATATAAATAATCTTTCAACTAATGACATTGGCGGCCAAGGTTCTGATACCGGTAATCAATTTGTAACAGATGTTTATACATGTTTAAGAATTTTTGAAGGCGCAGACGAAATTGAGAAACAGGTTCTAGAAAGCTTTACTGATGCTGATGGCGAACAATTGGTTACTAAAGGTCTTAAAAAAGCAGCTAAAAAACATGGTTTTGTCACCCTTACAGGTGAAGCTGATATTGCAGCTTACAAAAGTGCATTAGTACAAGATACCTTACAAAGATCATACGATAGAGTATCTTTGTTTGGATCGTTTCTTCTTAATACAATTAGAGGTGCAGCCTTTAAATATTATAAAAATGAACTAAACCATGCAATTAAAGAATACCTCACTGGAGACAGTGATGTTGTACTTAGTAGAGGCCGAACATTGAGTAATTTAGAAGCTTTATTAGTAGATGTTATTGAAGACATTGAAGGAGGCAGTGAAGATGGTGATCTTATCAATGCCCTACGGGATCAACTTTTAGGCAGTTGATATCGAAATTTTAAATTATCTTCTTGACAAAATCAAAATACATGGCTATACTTAAAATGTGTTTGCTTGATTGAATGCGATTTCAACCGGTTGTTTGATTGTGAATGTGTTAATATAAGAAAAGAATGTGTTTGTAATAGTATGTTATATGATCGCATGCTAGCACAACAACCACAATAAAATCAACCATGAATAAGAAAACTACAAAAAGTTATATCAATAAACTTAAAGAAAGCAATAAAATAAACGACAGTCTGTTAGTAGGCATTGGCTCTCTTTCACTTGAAGATCTGATTGCAATTAAGCTAGAATTATCTGCAAATGATATAAATAATAGACTTTTTGGGTTTGATATTTGGCGCAAAACTAGTTATATTGTGAAAGATGCAGTACTGAAATTCAGTATTTCAACTACTAAATCTAAAAAAGATGCTGCAAGATTTTTAGGAATAACTCCGACAGAATTCTATAAAGCATGTAAGAGTTTTAAAATTACAGAGAGTTTCAATGATTAATTTATTTTTAATGTTAAGTTTATTAGGTTGTCCAGCAGAACTACAAGTTACTGATTCTGCAGCAAAAGAAGTGGTAGTAACAGAACCATCAGTACCACCAACTTTAGGTGTCAACGAAGAAGACAATTGTGATCAAAAAACTTTAGGATCATCAGTCTGTAATTTCTTCTTAATTGATCAAGACGGTGAATATTGGGAGCTTTACGAACACAAAGGGAAAATAATTATTTTAGACTTCTCTACAGCATGGTGTTATCCATGTCAGATGGCCGCGGCACACACACAAAAAATTCAAGATGAATATTCAGAAGATGTTGTTTTCGTAACTCTGTTAATTCAAGGCCCATCAGGTCTTCCAGCGACTGATTTAGATGTTAGTAGTTGGGTTGAAACACATGGTATTACAACAGCGCCTGTTTTACAGGCTTCTAAAGAATATATAATGGACCCCGCAGGAATAACTGGTTATTTGGTTGGTGGATATCCAACATATGTTTATCTAGATCGCGACCTAAACATTGCTGACGCACATGTAGGATTTAATGAGGAATATATGAAGAATATTTTAGATGGAATGGTGAAGTAATGTGGAAGCTATACAAATGGAATGGTCACTATATTATGGGTGATTTAGTTAGTAAACATAGTACTGAAGATGCTGCTCTTAAAAAAGCAGCCAAAGAACTATCATTTACATTTACAGAAAAAGTTAAAAAAAATAAAGAAACTTTAATTTGGCTTGATGGCAAAAACCATGAGCCAGTTGGAGTTATAGTCAAAAAATCTAGGGGGTGATTTGGCTTCGACGTGGTAATGAAATTATTGAGTGCAAGCAGGTAAGATACGACCTTAACAGTTTAATTAATTTAGTTGCAAACAACAACTTACATTTCCAACAGCGCTTAACCGCTTAGTAGACGGGGCTTTTTAGAGCCTTGATACCCAATCTAAAATAACAGGTAGAAGACCCTGCGAAAATAAAAAATCACGATGGATGCCTTGGTCTGAAGAAGACAAGTGGAGCGCGACAGGATAGTAAGCGCGGTTGAGTTAACTATCTATCTTTTCTAATTTGTGATAGTAAATTAGATAAGCTTGTGAATGACTTTATGATGAATTTATTGCGGACGCGGGTTCAACTCCCGCCACCTCCACCATAAAAGGAAAAAACTATGTTTTGGTGGTTTAAAAAACAAAAACAAAAAAAGAAAGAACCTAATTTTGATTTCGAAGATACTATCGAATCTACTCTTTGGGATGTAAAAGAAGAATATGATTTAGAAACCGAAGAAGTAGAACGAACAGTATTTCAAAAAAGAAATTATCTTGATTATATGAATGAATGTCTGAAGAAAAAATGAATCTATTTATCGGCCTTTACAAAGGTAAAGGTACTTTAATTAATACTATCGTCAGATGGTGGACAAAAAGCCAATACAGTCACGCAGAGTTAATTTTAGATGATAAACAAACATGGATTGGCATAAGTCCATTTATTAAATCACAAGTAACAGATAGAAAAAACGTAGAATATAATCCTGAAAAATGGGACTTTTACAAGATACCCGTTACAGAAGAACAATATAGTGCAATATTAGACTTTTATGATATTACCAAAGGTGCGACTTATGATTGGACCGGAATGTTGCTCTCACAATTTTTATCATTTCGTATAAAACAAAAATATAAATGGTATTGCAGTGAGTGGATATTATATGCACTGCGTATTTCTTGCGTAGTAGACTGGAAAATTATAAAAATATTTGATCAGTCTGATTTATCACCATCAAAATTACATGATATACTTTTATTATGTGAGTTTGAAAAAACTAATTTGGAGTAAAAATGACTGTACATAAAGAAATGTTTGATAAAGAAAAGCACCCAACAACAGTAATGGTTTCAGGTGGATTTGACCCAGTACACGCCGGGCACATCCGTATGATTCGACACGCTGCGGAGTTTGGAGATGTAATTGTAATTGCCAACTCGGATGACTGGCTTTACAGAAAAAAAGGGTTTGTTTTTATGGAATATGAACGCCGCATTGAAATTTTAAATGCAATTAAGGGAGTTATTTTAGTAGACTCTGTGGATGATTCTGATGGTACTGTTTGTGATGCAATTAGAAGACATGTACCAACATTTTTTGCTAATGGTGGAGACCGCGGCAAAACAAACACACCTGAGCAATCAGTATGTGAAGAACTTGACGTGCAATTACTGTGGGGTGTAGGCGGAGAAGAAAAACTACAAAGTTCATCAGAGTTAGCTAAAAAAGCAAGAAATTTTGAAGTACCACCAGTCAGGAATAAAGTTCAACATTCCGATCGGTAGTTTTGTCACATAATTAAAATGACATGAACGATTTTAAAACATTAAAACTGGATGCATCCTTTAGGCCAGTAGAAGTTATTGATGCTCTCGAAGCCTTAGTGCTCTGTTTGGTGGGAAAAGCTGCAGCAGTAGAAACATATACTGAAGTAATAAATACAGTAACAGAAAAATTTGAATTACCATCTGTTATTGCTTTAAAAAGAATTGTAAAATTTCACTTTACAACTGTTTCGTGTAAAAGAGTTAATGTAATCTGGCGCGATGAAAACCAATGCCAGTACTGTGCTAAATTTTTTTCTACTGATAAGCTAACAATTGACCACATCTTACCTAGCAGCCGCGGCGGAAGAGATACTTGGTTGAATCTAGCGACAGCTTGTAAAAAATGTAATCAAAAAAAAGGTGACAAAACGCCCGAAGAGGCTGGAATGAGATTAATTCGAACTCCGTTTCGACCAAAAACTAATGTTTTACGTGCAGTCAAAAAAAGTCAAATAAATCCTGTCTGGAAAGATTATTTGTGGACTGTATCTTGACACAACCATAATCACACGTTATAGTTTATATATTGCCCCTTAGCTCAGTTGGTAGAGCAGATGACTGTTAATCATCTTGTCCGCGGTTCAAGCCCGCGAGGGGCAGCCATTTAACATAGGAGAAAACATGTCTGTTTTAAAAAGACTACAATCGCTAAAATTATCCGATGACGCGATGATAACTCTCACACGTGAGGAAGGTACCGATGTTTTCGTGCACAACGAAACAGAAGTAGAGGATGCAATGAATGAAACCAGCGTTATTTATGATTTTGCTTCATTGATTGCTGATACAAAATTGGATGCCCGAAATCGATGGAATGGAAATATTATTGAGCACCTTCGCGAAAATGATTTTCTTGATGATTACCAACGAGGAAGTTTTGCCTTCGAAGATTTCCTTGCAGAAACTTTGACTGAAAATTTTTATGATACCGAATTAATTGAATACTCAACAGAAAAGTATGATCATAAGCGAGGGTTCACAACTCTAACCGCACAAGTAGAAATTCCGTATGCAAATTTTATGGAAGTTGGCCCATTTGTGTCAGGTTGGACGGTTTCTGTTGAAACAGAAGATGGAACCTTATCGTTTGATGCATAAATGTTCTATTTACTGTAGGAGGACTACGCTATGGAAAAATGTGATTGCTGTGGATGCACAGCACCATGCCAGTGTGACTGCTGCTGTAAATAAAAGCGCTGTTCTGCTCGCTTTATAAGCAGAAGGGGCCTGCCCGACCCAAACGTAGGCAGAGGTTTCCGGTTATCCTAGTTCTAGACAGAAAACCGGCTTTTTTTGGGGGATGGCGGAATTGGCAGACGCACCCGGTTGTTTCCCGGGCGGTAGTTACAAACTATCTTGGAGGTTCGAACCCTTCTCCTCCAGCCATTTTTTAATTTAAGCCATAGTTACTAATGTGGAAACTGTGGCAGAATTAGTAATACTGGCTTTGAGTATGTTTTTTGCAGCTTTCTTTTGTATGAAAGTGTTGTTTATACCAGACTCAGCCATTAAAACCATAGATAAAATTCATGAAGTCGAAGAAAAGATATATCAAGAACGATAGAGTTTTGGTAAAATCATTTGCAGGCCCTAAAGTATGTGTGACTCTTAAGAGAAGATATGTTGCTAAACAATCTGAATTAAAGCTCGGTGTTGATGGCTGGGAAGCACAAATAACTAATCAGCGAGAAGTTGAGAAATTAAGAAAAAAAGGTGTGCCGTATAAACGAGGTGAAAAGCCGAAAGTTTGGGTATTTGATTCTGACATCATCAAAAAGTGTTGACAGTAAGCGTCTAAGTGGTTATAATTATTATACCTGTAGGAGGGTATTATGAATCATTTGGGCTATGCCTGTATCAATCAAGGCTTTTCATCGTTGCCGAAGTCGCAACGCATCACTACTAACCGTACTATGATCAAGCGTACGTTTCAAGACCGTGGAATCGAGTATGCTTCCGAGCTAGCTCTGCAAAATCTACGCGATTTATACACTATTCTTGAGTGGAATCTTGCTAATGATATTTACTTTTATCGGCTTTCTTCCGATATTATTCCATGGGCATCTGAGTATGACCTCGTAGACATGCCTAATTTCGGCGCTATTCACGCCGCGGCCCTCAAGGCGGGCAACTTTGCCCGTAAGCACGAAATGCGGCTCACATCGCATCCTGGGCCGTTTAACAAGCTAGCATCACCCAAGGAACGAGTATTCGAACTCACCAAGACTGACTTGTCGGTTCACGGTGATTTATTTGACCTTATCGGTTTGCCTCGCACTCCGTATGCCAAACTAAATATTCATGTCGGTGCAGCTTACGGTGACAAGCCATTTGCTCTTGATAACTTCTGTCGCAACTTCGAGCGTCTGCCTGACAATGTTCGTTCTCGCTTGACAGTCGAGAACGACGACAAAACATCTTTGTATTCAACACTTGAATTGTACGAGGGTGTATACAAGCGTATTGGTATTCCAATTGTTTTTGATTATCATCATCACATGTTACACCCGGGTGGTCAATCAGAACAAGAAGCCTTAGAACTTGCGCTGTCAACATGGGGTGATATTAAACCAGTTGTCCATTATGCAGAATCGCGTTCCAAAGAACACAACAACCCAAAGATTAAACCACAAGCACACTCAGACTTAGTATACAACGTTCTTGATGATTACGGTAATGAATTTGATATTATGATTGAAGCCAAACACAAAGAATTAGCATTGCTCAGATATCGCGATAATTTAAATGCTATGGCGGCAAATTAGACTGACAGAACTATATACTTTAGCAATACCAATGAGGATGTATGGCTAAAAAAAATTACGTGTTAGACACAAGTGTCTGCTTAACAGATGCTGATGTACTTTTCAAATTTGATAATCATGATATCTTTTTACCACTTAAGGTTTTAGAAGAAATCGACGGACATAAGAAAAGACAAGATTCAGTTGGAGCAAACGCTAGAAAAATCATTAGAACATTAGATGACCTTAGAGGAAAGGGTTCTTTAGAGAAAGGAATCAGGCTGGATAAAGGAAAAGGGATGTTAAAGGTCATATCATTTACCGATCTTAAACAAATTATTTTCCCACCAGATCTAGATTTAAGACATCCTGATCATTTAATAATTGCAACTGCTAAAACTCTTCAAGCTAATTCTGAAAATAGAAAAACTATATTGGTTTCAAGAGATATCAATATGAGAGTAATTTGTGATTCTATTGGTATACCAGCTGAAGATTATACTTCTGAAAAAGCTGTAACTTCATCTGATGAACTTTACAATGGTTTTGAGATAATACCGTTTGATGATGAAATAATCGACCGGTATTATGCAGGTGATGATATCTTAATAGATGACGAAAGTATCTATGGTAGTTTGCATCCAAATCAGTACATCATGATGGTTTCTAATGCAAATGAAAAAAAGTCCGCATTAGCTAAATTTAAAGACCACTTCACTCCGTTGCAGAAGGTAGTCCATAAGAGTATCCCCGATTGGAACATAGACGCAAGGAACAAAGAACAGGCCTTCGCAATCGATATGCTCCTAGATCCTAATATAAAAATTGTTTCTTTGATTGGACGTGCAGGATCAGGAAAAACACTTATGGCTATTGCGGCAGGATTACAACAAACAATCGGTTTAAGAACCGAGAACAATCATTACTCACGCCTTATTGTGTCCAGACCAGTTCAACCTCTTGGTAAAGACATTGGATTTCTGCCGGGTACCATGGAGGAAAAAATGCTCCCATGGTTGATGCCAATTCAAGACAATCTTAAGTTCTTAATGGGTGACAGAACTTCACTTGAAATGTACATGGAAAAAGGTAAGATTGAATTGGAAGCCTTAACTTATATTCGTGGGCGTTCCATTGCAAACGCTTTTATCGTTATTGATGAAGCTCAAAACTTAACAAAACATGAAATAAAAACAATTATTACACGAATTGGTGAAGGTACCAAAATTGTATTGACGGGTGACATTGAACAGATAGATAATGTTTATGTAAATGAAACGTCCAATGGTCTTGCACATGCAGTAGAAAAATTTAAAGAGTTTCCAATCGCTGGGCATGTTACATTCAAGAAAGGTGAAAGGTCAGAATTAGCAACATTAGCATCAAAAGTGTTGTAAAAAAATAAATTATATGTTATATTAATTTATAAGAGGTAAACATGAGTAATATAGACGACAACAATATAATAAATGAAGAACAGTTCCATACAAATGAGGTATTAGCTATGTCTGTCAGTACGGATAACGAACTTAAGGATATGTTGGTAACATACGTTGGTACTAAGTTTGACAAAGAAGATGTGACAGTCAATATGATTGCGGAAGCACTTGCGCATGAATTCCCAGAATTTGTATACGCACTTGCAGAAGAGAATTTTTTAAGAGGCTATCAATTAGGATTAGATGATGCAAACAAGTCAATTGATCAAATCATTGAAGAAACAACAACAGCAGAGTAATGTTGACTTTTATACCCCAACGGGTATACACGTTTACTTCAAAGACCCAATAGAAAATGATATTGATGTTGAGTCAATAATTGCAAAATTAGAAGCAAAACTACCAGCACATTTATTGTCAGAAATAGAAATGATTATTGTAGGTTGGGTAGAAGAATTTGAAACTCGCTCTGCAAATGCATTTTATGATTCTGGTACAATCTATGTTACAAATTTTCAAGATAACGAAGAAGATCTGTACGATGACTTGATACATGAAATATCACATTCACTAGAAGAAAAGTATGGATATGAAATTTATTCAGACAACAAGATTGCTAATGAATTTTTAGACAAAAGACAGCGATTATACGATATTTTATGGGCTAAGGGTTTTAAAGCTCCGAAATCATTTTTTATGAATACAGAATTTGAACAAGACTTTGATGATTTTTTACATAAAGATATTGGATATACTAGATTATCACCATTAATTCAGGGTTTATTTGTAAGCCCATATGCTGCTACATCTATAAGAGAATATTTTGCAACTATGTTTACAGAATTTTATTTAGATCCTAACCATAATTTTATTAAAAAGGTAAGCCCGGCGGTATATGAAAAAATAATGCTGCTGCAGGATCCAGAAAAACTTGACTTTTAATAACTACAAGGTTATAATATATGTTGAGGAATAAAAACAATGGCACATATTTCATTTTCTGAACTTAAAGACTGGGTACACTGCCCCTTTTATCACAAGCTTACTCGGGTTGATGGTATCGACGGATTTACTGGTAACCAATATACTGCATTTGGTTCAGCAATCCACTCTGTTTGTGAAAAGAAACTACTTCATGAAGAAATGAGTGAGGACTTCTTTGTCCAAGAACTTAAAAAGAACATTTCTAAACTTGATGAACCGGTTGATAATAAGATTGTGCATCAAATGATGAAGCAGGGTAACCAAATTATTCCTGAAATAGATGATGCATTGACCGAATATTTTGATGAATATGAGGTTATGTCAGTTGAAATGAAGCTAATGGAGGATATGGAAGGCTATGATGATTATAAATTTAAAGGATTTATCGACGCTATTGTTGCTACCCCTGATGGCAAAGTCCATATATTTGATTGGAAGACTTGTTCTTGGGGTTGGGATGCCAAAAAACGCTCTGAGCCAATGGTTACTTATCAACTTACTCTTTACAAACATTTTTTTTGCCAAAAGATGAATGTAGATCCTAAAAATGTAGAAACACATTTTGCTCTACTTAAGAGGACAGCCAGTAAAAATAGAGTAGAATTCTTCAGAGTCACAAGCGGCCCAAGAAAAACAGAGAATGCACTTAAACTATTGAACAAAGCAATATACAATATTAAAGAAAGTCGTTATATCAAGAATAGATTATCTTGCACATCTGGTTACGGCTGCAAATTTTTTAATACTGAACATTGTTCATGAGGATTTAATGAGAAAACAAAAGATTTTGGTGATATCTGATCACCCACTGTCTCCATCTGGAGTCGGAACACAAACAAAATATATGATTGAAGCATTGCTGAAGACAGGCAGGTATAAAGTGGTTTGTCTTGGCGGTGCTATTAAACATAAAAATTACAATCCGGTTCGTGTTGAACCGTGGATGGATGATTGGGTCATTTACCCAATTGATGGTTACGGTAATCCAGAGATTATACGTTCAGTTCTACAGAAAGAAAGACCGGATGTGTTATGGTTTATGACAGATCCAAGATTTTATGAATGGCTCTGGGAGATTGAAAATGAAGTAAGAGCTTACGTTCCGATGGTTTACTACCATGTATGGGATAATTTCCCGATACCGTATTTTAATAAAATTTGGTATGATTCAAATGATGAGGTTGTAACAATTTCTAAGGTCACAGATAAAATTGTGAGTACAACTTCCCCAGAAGCGTATGGCGAGAGAATACCACATGCTGTAAACTCAACTTTCTTTCATCAATTCAAAGATGCTGCAGCTTTAGAAAATGTTAGGAAACTAAAAGAAAAACTTTTTAGTGTTTCAAAAGAGTTTGTAAACCCAAATAAAAAAGTATTTTTCTGGAACAATAGAAATGCTCGCCGTAAACAAAGCGGTACGCTCATCTGGTGGTTTAAAGAGTGGTTAGACAAGGTCGGTCATGAAAAGGCTACACTGCTTATGCATACTGACCCAAGAGACCCACATGGCCAAGACTTGCCACACTTAATTGAGCAGCTAAAACTAAACGATGGCCAAGTTATGCTTTCAACGAATAAGGTAGAACCATATGAGTTGGCAGCAATGTATAATCTTGCCGATTACACAATTAATATTTCTGATGCCGAAGGTTTCGGTTTAGCAACTCTTGAATCTTTAGCTTGCGGAACACCAATTATTGTTAATATGACTGGTGGCTTACAAGAACAAGTTACAGACGGCAAAGAATGGTTTGGTTGGGGTATCCAACCGGCCTCCAAAACAGTTATTGGTTCTCTTCAGGTTCCTTACATTTACGAAGATAGAATTTCACAAAGTGATTTTGAAGCTACATTGTCGAAAGCTCTGAAACTAACTAAATCGAAATACAAAAAAATGTCTGAAGCTGGTATGAATCATGTCAAAAATAATTATAATTTTGAAATTTTTGAAAAACAGTGGGTTGAGTTTTTTGATAAAACCATTGAACATCATGGTTCATGGGAAAATAGAAGAAACTACAATCGATGGACGCTTAAGGAGATAGCATGAAACAAAAAATTTTATTGAAAGGACCATTACTTACGAGAAGTGGTTATGGAGAACAGGCGCGCTTTGCTTTACGTTCACTTAGAGCGCACGAAGATAAGTTTGACATTTTCATTCAACCTCTTGAATGGGGAAAAACATCGTGGATTAATGATATTAATGAGGAACGTGAATGGATTGACGCTGTAATTGAAAAAACAATTCATCACGTCCAACAAAACGGAGAATTTGATATTAGTTTACAAGTAACAGTTCCGAACGAATTTGAAAATCTTGCAAAAGTAAATGTAGGTTACACTGCTGGAATAGAAACCACCAAAGTAGCTCCCCAGTGGATAGATAAGAGCAATGCAATAGATAGATTAATTGTTGTTTCCAATCATGCCAAACAAGTATTTGAATCTACTTCTTATACACTTATTAACGAACAAACAAAACAAGAATTTCCGTTTGTTTTGACCACTCCTGTTGATGTTGTAAACTACCCTGTGAAGGTTTACGAAAATTTACCAGAGATTAATTTGAATTTGACGACAAAAAACAATTTTATTTGTGTCTCACAATTTGGGCCAAGAAAAAACCTAACAAATCTTATAAAATGGTTTGTTGAAGAGTTCCAAGAAGATGATGTTGGTTTAATTTTAAAAACCAACGTAATAAAAAATTCACTAATTGACAAAAGTGCTTCTGAGGCTAAGATTAAGAAAATCCTTCAAGATTCACCAAAAGATAGAAAATGTAAAGTTTACCTCTTGCATGGTGATATGACTGATGAGGAAATTCATTCTCTGTACCTTCACAAAAACATCGATGCATTTGTATCACTTACTCATGGTGAGGGATTTGGTTTGCCGATTTTTGAGGCCGCGTATTCTGGCATGCCTGTTGTAACAGTTGGTTGGTCTGGTCAATGTGACTATCTCTTTGATGAAACGGGCAAGGAGAATTTTTATAATGTCGCTTATGATATTCAACCTATTCAAGAAGAAGCTGTATGGGATGGTGTCTTACAGAAAGACAGTATGTGGTCATTCGCTAGAAAAGAGTCCGCTAGACAACAAATGAGGACTTGTTTGAATGATGTAATTGGTAACAACACCAATTCTTGCGAGTATGCAAACAAGCTGAATGAAAGGTTTGCAGAAGACAAAATGTATGACATGTTCGCAGAATCAGTTCTTCAAGCATGTGGCAATACACAACAAGACTCTAAGGTTGTTGTCTTGTGAAAAAAATTGTATATTGCGGTCAGTTCCATGATCTCACTGGTTATGGAATTGCTGCAAGGAGTTATTTAAAAGCTTTAGATTCTCACGTATCAAATTGCGACGATGTAGAACTTAAGGTATATTCTGTTATTATTCAAAGTGATATTACTATGAGTGATGAAGATAGAAATTTAATTGATAAATATACTTTTAAAAGCAATGAAGAACTTGAAGAATATATAAACAAAAACGATTATATATGTTTGTGGCATACACCAACACCGCTTCCACTATTTGCCGATGAGAGATTTAAGACAAGTAAAGATCTTACTAATTCATTTAAAAGGTTAATCGATGCGGCTGCAGAAAATTATCACTTAATTGTGTGGGAAACCACTGATATATGTGATGAATGGAAAGAAACAATTGAATACTTTAATCCAAAAGGTATTATTACCGCATGTGAATTCAATCGTCCTGTATTCGAAAAATATAATTCGAATGTTAAAGTAGTTCCACACCCAATTGTACAGGAAGCGAATAAAACACCAGAGCAATTAAATGTTCCTTATCAATTAGATGATAAGTTTTGTATTTTGACAATGTCACAATGGACGTACAGAAAAGGTTTTGATAAAATAATATCTGCTTTTTTAATGGAATTTGAAGACGAAGAAGATGCTGTTTTAATCGTCAAAACGTATCCAAGCCCTACTCATCCAACTGCTGAACACATTATTAAAGATATTCAAACAGCAAAAACAAAAACTGATAACCCAAAAGCAACCAAAAGCAAAATTGTTTTAGTAACTGATTTTATTGGCGCGAATCAGATGCAGTGGCTGTTTAACAAATCAGATGTATATGCTTCTGCTACAAGGGGCGAAGGATTTGGTCTGACTTTATTCGAGTCTGTATTGAACAAAATACCTATTATTGCTCCACGCGCTGGTGGTCATATAGATTATCTTAACGAAGACAGTTCGTACCTTGTTGATGGCATGTATGACTGTTGTATTACTAATGATCCGGTGTATACACAGAACAGCTTATGGTTTGAAACAAACATTTCTTCACTTAGAAAACAACTAAGAAACGCATACAATGATTGGAAACAGAATAACCTCGAACAGAAAGGCTTAGCAGGCTATGAACATTTACAGTCTTTAGAACACTTTAAGCCAAAATCGGTAGGCAAAGACATTATAGATTTTCTGAATGTTGAAAAAGACAGAACAATAAACTCTAAATTAGCAGCGATACCACAACTTTCTGACAAATTAGAATATCTGAAGGATAAGCACAAGGGTGAAACATTATATATTTTAAACTGTGGCCCATCACTGAATGAATATCACTTTGATTATCTTAAAGAACAGTTAAAAGATAAGACTGTGTTTGCTATAAAACAAGCCTATAACTATTTTCCTGAAATAACTGACTATCATTTTTTCAATTGCAGCAATTTGCCGATTGAGAAAGGTTTGAAAAAGTTAACTCAACACTATTCCTACACTCAAAATAGGCCAATAACAATTGCTAGTAGCAATTATGATATAGGCATGCGTTGGTCAAAGATACAAAAGCAGGATATCTTCTTTAAAATACCAATTCGCACAGAAATTAATAATGAATTTGTTACAGTAACTAAAAAATTTGAAGATTTTGTTATAGATAAAAACTTGACAAGACCTTGTGGGCCGGGTATAATGTATGAAACGGTGTTTTATATGGCTGTTCATTTAGGTTTTAAAGAAATAGTTCTCGTTGGATGGGATTTGCGTCAAAAAGATGCAAACGAAGATAATTATGAACATTTTTATGGAACAAATGACGACGTGTTTAACAAAGGTGATATACTAGACTGGGAAATCAAAACAACCTGTGATGCTTCAAAAGAGCTTTATTACTGGTTGAAAGAAAAAGAAATTGATATCAAAGTTGCCTCATCCAGCGCCGTGTATGAAAAAATTGAAAGGATTAGGATATGACATATATAATTGCTGAAATCGGTATTAACCATAATGGTTCAATGGAGACTGCTAAAAAACTTATTGATATTGCAGCCGTTGCAGGATGTGATGCTGTTAAGTTTCAAAAGCGCAATCCCGATGTTTGTGTGCCAGACCATCAAAAAGACATCCCGAGAGATACTCCATGGGGCACAATGTCATATATTGATTATAAGTATAGAATGGAATTTGGACAAGAAGAGTACGACGAAATTGATTTGTATTGCAAGAGTAAGGGTATTGAATGGTCGGCGTCCCCGTGGGATATGGACAGTTTAGACTTTCTGTTGCAGTATGATATACCCTTTTTAAAAATTCCCTCAGCTATGATTACCAATGAAGAACTTATGAGAGCATCGGCAAAATCAGGTAAAGAGATTATTTTCTCTACGGGTATGAGCACGCTTGAAGAAACAGACCAAGCAGTAGAATGGATGAGACAAGAAAATGCAGACTTTTCTATTTTGCATTGCAACTCAACATACCCAGCACCACTTGAGGATCTAAATCTTAAATGTATTGAGACATTAAGAGAAAGATATGGATGTGAAGTAGGTTATAGCGGCCACGAGTTTCGTTTAGGGACTACTGTTGCTAGTGTATATTTGGGTGCAACAATTATTGAAAGACATATCACCCTCGACCGCACTATGTGGGGTTCGGACCATCTTGCATCTGTTGAACCCCAAGGGCTTATTAAGCTTGTAAAAGGTATCAGAGAACTTGAGATAGCTCTCGGTGACGGCCCTAAAAGAATTACTGATGGTGAGCTTCCGGTTAGAAAGAAGCTTCGAGGCAACTGATGAATGTGTTTGACCACCATCGGGCCCGTGGTACGTTCCCTGATTGGGCTACACAAGATTGCAAAAGCTATTTCCCAACATTCAGCAATAATCTTGTAACTACACCTGAGATTGTATATCAAGAATACAAAGAATTCGAAAATTATAAGGGTAAAACCTTAATGCTGATAGGCGGCGGACCATCTGCTAACAATGATTGGGAAAAGCATGAATATGACTGTTTGTGGTCTATCAACCATTTTTTTAGAAACGAAAAACTAAAAAACAAAAAGGTTGATTTGGCTATGATTATGGGTGAACCTGATATTCAATCTGATGAATTTGTAAAATATAGAGATGCGAATAACACACTGATTGGCTTCGAGATACACGACAGGTGGCCCACGCACAAATTTGATAATTACAAAAGATATTTCTGCATGCATACTAGATTTTATGGTAGACTAGGTGCAGGTGCGAGAATGAAGATTTTTGCAGCCCATTTAGGGTTTGACAAAGTTTTATTTACAGGTTTTGACGGACCAGAAGCAATATTCGACGGAGATCATGCATTCGAGCCGGGCAAAAAAACTTTACCCGGTGTTTTCCAAAATTTAAGATTGACAAACGTTAGTTATTTTTGGAAGGAACAATATGATTATCTGTGGGATTATATTCACACACTTTACCCAGATACAAATTTTAAAAACATAGGCGGAGGCGAAAAATACCATGAAAAAGCTTGATGATATTTGCGTGCTAGTACAAGCGCGCTTGGGCTCTCAAAGAGTACCACAAAAAATGATTCGACCATTTGCCGGCACAACTCTTATGGATATATGTCTCGAAAAGCTTTCTGCTTCTTCTTATA
>VMHT01138923.1_pt1 | contig 18707 bp, 21 predicted proteins | sample 4693611 | NCBI WGS metagenome assembly VMHT01 (sample SAMN12280063, study PRJNA550983) | marine metagenome | isolation source: seawater sampled from same location over 5 years 0.02-0.2 micron viral filtrate | place: USA: collected off the coast of southern California halfway between the port... ...
GTATTAGACAAGGCCCATATACATACATCCCCAGCCCCTTCTAATACCCCTTCCCCTATTGGGTTGGGTAATCCCTTTTCAATAAATCCCCAGTACTCTACCTCTTCATTTGTAAAGGGGTCTGCTAGTGTGCTGCTATGGTCGCGTACACTGGCATACGTAAAAAATCTAGACTCTAATCTTTTCGTTTTAAATCGTAAATCTGCGTTTATTTCGTTGCCTTTACCATCTCGTACCTTTACTGTAGTACTTACGGATAGATGGGGAAACAGCGCATAATAATTACTGGGGGGTGTCCTAGAATAAAAGTATGCTGGAATTGTAAATATCTCGAAACCATCTATAAACGTAAATCTCCCCAAAGCCAACCCCATAACCTTTCCTTCTGTTTGGGGGCTGTAGTTCAAGCTTGTATCGGTTTCTATGTCTGGGTTTACTGTATATCGAGGGTTTACACTATTTAAAAGCGAAGTACTATTTATTACATTTTTAGACTCTAAAGAACATTCTACGTATTCTGTAGTTCTGTCAGGGTGTCCGTAAACAGGCTGGGAAATTGTACCCTGTGCAAGCATTACACGTTCTGTATAGTCTGTGTGTACCCCATCCAATATGTAACTTAATTGGGCTAAACTCCCTTCGATTGTGTTTCCGCGCATCTCTTCTAATGCTATGTTTACCCCTGCAAAATGTAACGCAAGGGGTACGCTTTTTTCTTCCAAATCTAGCCCCAATAACTCGCTACGTTCTTCATACTGTGGGTTATCCAGGTGTCCGATAAATGGGATTATAATATCATGGTCAGATAAATGTACAGGCTTTGTAGCAAATCTGTATATATAACTACCCCATTGTATTTCTAATAAAAAAATGGGGTCTGCTCGTAATAGTTCGCTACGCGGGAACATTATAAAACCTCTTGTATCGTAATTGTAGATACTCTAAAAATTTCGTCTTCGAGTTCTTCGCCTAGAACAGACTCTATAGTAACATCGCTGGTTATCACTGCTAGTACCTGTTCGTCGTCTCTTAATAAAATGTCACTCTGTACAGCCCCAGTACTAGATAATCTATCTATCTTAGGAAGGTATACAAGGGGTCTAATTGTGCCCTGTAATCTCGTTAGTAATCCCAGCATAAATAAGGGTGCGTTATTGGATGCTGCTACAGCATCTGTACTTGATATTACAGCAGACCAGTAATTAGGGTCAACCGAAGAACCAGAAATTGTAGTAATGTCTACTGGGTCTGCCCAAGATAGTCTAATGGTTTTTCTAGACTCCCTAATGTTTTTACTAAATCTAGTTCCGTTTAAAAGTTCTTCCGATATCGTCCCCGAATCTGTACTAATTGTTCTTCCCCTTGAATACTGCTGCCCTGGTATAACAACAGGACCGATAGATATATGGGAACACTGCATATAATTTTCGGCTGTTCTGGTCGTGAGAAATTTTATTTGTAATTCATCGTACGACAAATTACCATCCATATATAAAAGTATAGTACAAGATGTTGGGATTATTTCGGCTTCCCTGTCCCCTACATTTCCTGTTATGGGAATCGTTACCCCTTTTTCAATGTAAAATACTGGCTTCTTACCTGCTGCATTATTTAAGGTTCCTTCCGTATTGCTAACAATCCTGGTATGTATGATGTCTGTTCCATCTGTTAATTTTATTGTTGCCCCGGCGAACTCATTAAAACGAATATATTTACCTGTCGAATTGTTATTACTGTTTGGTATAATCGTCCCTGCTCTTTCATCGTAATAAAATGCTATGCCGTTTACTTTGTTGGCTCTAAGTATAAAACTCCCTGCCCCTTCTTTACTATATACCTGAATACCTTTAAAGTTTATGCCCTGTAAATGGATACCCATAAGCCCATTACCAGTAAAAGGGCTGCCCAGTGCATCCGATAAACCATTAAATATTATTTCTTGAGTTGGCACAGCAGACCCAGCAGATACCGAAGTACTACGCCATCCATCTTTTAAACTTGGATGGTTCGCATAAAAGGCATTATCTATACTGTAATCAAATCTGGTTTGTATTCTGTATTGGTCGTTTAGTGTGGCAGGGCCGTTTAAGGTTGTAATTCTTACACCATCTGCAATATATACATACTTACCAGCAGGGGGGTAATTCATACTTGCTAGTTCTGGGACAGTAGAGGACATCTGTAGTCCTGTGCGTTCGTCACTCGATACCATAAATTCGTACCAGTATGTACGAACTGTGCCCGCAAAGGTGCCATGACCAAAGGCAGCAGAACCACCCGTAAGCCCAGAACCGCCATTAGTCAACGTCGCAGAACTCCCAACCTCTACAAAGGTTTTTGTGTGGGCTTGGGTCTCTGTACACAGATACAATTTTACATCATTGTTTGATATGGCTAAAATTATTTCGTTGTTGCTTGGTCCTGTGCTGCTGCTGGCTATGGTTCCTGAACCATGCATGTCTACCAGAAAAACAGAAGAGGTACTAATACGCGCTATGGCACCATATCTAACAGAGCCGTTACCAATCTCTACGGATACAAACCGAGCATTACTAACAGTAGACCCCCCAAAAGATATATCGAATCTACACCGAACTATTAACCCTTCGTCTAGGGTTGTAGTACTATATGATGCTGTATAAAACCTTTCATTTGTGGAATTTGTATTTAAAAATAATCTTCCTTGATTTATACTTTGGGAACCTGTACCAGAAGATGTAAATTCACTAACAGTAGTAGGTAGACCATAGGGTAAATAAGTAGTGTTAAATGTTGCTTTTTTATATCTGTCTCTAGAATCGTCTACATACGGATATGTCAAAGACGAATACCCCCCCATAAACAATACAGATAATGTATCGTCGATACTTAATGCTGTATCAAAATTGTGCCCAATTGCTATTCTTCCTGTAATGGCTGTTGCTTGTATATCTGTAGGACGTTGTATGGTTCCTGAAGAATCTATAATGCCATACCATGTAGCACTATTAACCCCACTAGTCATGTACTCCCAATTTGCGCCATCTTTAGTTACCCGACTCAAATATTTTTCCTGCCCAGATAAATTACAATTACGGAAATATGCGTATGCTATATCGTCTTCGTCTACTACTAAAGCAAGTTCCCCCCCTGTCATATCTTCGCTATCTAAATTGGACTCTACTGTTATGCCTGTACTAAGAATCGAAAAGATACTAGCATTTCTGGCCAAAGAAACAGAGAAAAAAGCATGGGGTATTTGCATACTATGTATTACTGCTGTTTCTGCTATGTATGCGATGTAATACTGGTTCTGTCTGGTCGTAAGTCGTACCCTGTGAAATCCTGCCGTAAAATCGTACGAAGATGTTACACGCGTAAATGTTTGTCCTCCGTCTACACTGGCAAACTGATATAATCTATTTTGGAAAATACTTGTACCACTTGTTCCATATCTGGTCTCTACCAATAGAAGAACCTGACCATGTAAGGCTGCTACCTGTACCCCTTTTACTTGGTATTGGGTTGCACCTGTCCCTTCGTCGAGAACATCATCTATTAGACGTTCTGAAAGTAAAGACCATGTATTACCATCGTCTTTACTTATGTACGACTTAAAATTTATTCTTCCGCCTGTTATCCCTGCTGTTGCGTACTTTGTATTATGTACTAGTAATATACTACCATCTGGTAACTTACACATACTAGTAAATGTTTCAGGAAGCGATAACCCTCCAAAGGGAGCTTGTAAATTTGCTACTGTTACACTGGTGTAAACGTCGTCTTCTTCTGTTCTAGAGTATACAGATATTCTAGGGGTTACGAATGTGGGTTCTTCCGCGTAAACAGATATTAATAATTTACCGCTGTCTAAACCTAAAAGGCTAGGATATCTGTAAAAGTAAGTACTCGCTGGGGCATAATCTGCAATGTCATAGTTAGATATATTACTAGGCAATTGTCGCCCAAAGTCTGGCGAACTTGTAGTATTATCCACCCATACAAATTGACCCCCTTTCCCTGCGTGTCCTGCTCTCTGTGTTTTAATTTGTAAATCGCTGCCCGATGTCTGCTCACCTGTGGCCCTAATTATAAGTTTACTAACTTGCTGGGGTACTGGGTCCCCTGCCCTGTTACCACTTTGGGTAAACGAACTATTAACATTATCTATATTTGTTTCGTTTATATCATGAGGAAGTAAAAACCCCCGTAGTACATCTGGTGAATTGTTAGAACCCATCTTAATACCTCGCTACACTAGTACGTCTATTTATAACACCTGTTCGGCTGCTTTGCTTTATAAATCGGTCGAAGTGTTTAAAGGGTTGGACTACTACCACATTACCAGGGCTTCCCCCTTGCTGTAATCTCTGTAAACCTTCTTCCCCACCAATCCTATTTACTGTAGCCCTGTCTAATACTGCTTCCCCACTAAGTACCCGTACCATGTTTTCGTCTGGTCTTAGTCTGTCCCTGTTTCCAATCATACCCCCCATGTCTGCTGTTGGGGGTGTCTGTGCAAGTACTACCCCTGTCTGTGCTGCTGCACCTGCTGTTATTCCTGCGATGGTTAGACCCCTTACAATTGGGGGGAGACCTAGGGCACCTGCTATCGCTTCTGCTGCTGACATGGCTATGTTTGCTACTGCTGCTGCTTGGTTTACTTTAAATAATCGTTCTTGGGCTTTTATGTCCTCTTTATTTGCTGCTGCGTTGAATTCTGCAATTGCTACACCTGCTTCTATAATACTGTTTGCTGCGCCCTTTGCGTTTTTTACCTGTTCCTGTCTTTCTTTTTCTGCTTCTTCTAATCGTTTTTTATGGGCTTGCTCCTGTAATTTGTCTATCTCACTATTAAATTTTAAGGCTTGGGCATGGTGTTCTTGTTCTAATATAGCTATCGTTTCTGCTGTCTCTATCTCAAGTTCTTTTAATTTCTGTCTGTCTGCTTCTGTTTGTGCTAGTTCTCGCGCTGCTTCTAATTGTTCTTCTAGTCTGCTTTTAGAATCTGTAATAGAATCTGCTTGTAGTTTATAATTTAATGCTATCTCTGCTTCTTTTCCTATGCGTTGGGCCTGTATTTTTTCGATGCTTTTTATACTGGTTTCCTGTGTTTTGCTGGCATCTTCTACTAATCTTTGTAGTTCTAGTAATCGTTCTTCCTGTGCTTTTAGTTCGTCGTTCGTTTCCTTCTGTTTTCCCTTCGCTTTGTTCTGGTCTTTGATTCTCTGCTCTCTTCGTTTCGCTGACTCTTCTAAGTCTTTGGCCTGTTGTCTAAGGTCTAGTAGTTGGGCTGCTTGGGCTTCGTAATCCATATTTACTTGATGTTCTAGGGCTGCCCTACGAGAACCAAATTTTTCTAACTCTGCTTCGAGTTGTTTTATTTTTTCCTGCTGTGCTGCCCTTGCTTTAAACTCTTCTGTAATAGACCCAAATTGTGTACGATTATCTATGATACTGCGTAACTCGTCTTTTGCAATTTGTAAGTTACGTTCCTTGACCTGTTGTTCGCCGCGTAACGCGTCTACCCTATCTTGGGCCGTCTTCTTTAATCGTTCCGCAATTTTATTTGCTTCTATGTCTCTTTGCATCCCTTCGAAGTCTGCTTTACTTATTTCCCCAGACAGCATGAGTACTTCGGCTTGGGCCATGTTAAGTTCTGCTGTGAACTCCCCCAAAGATGAAATAGTATCGTTTTGTATCTTCTGGTAATCTTCTAAACGTTTGTTTAGTTCTTCCTGTTCCTTTGCTAGTTCTTCTGCTGCCTTGGCTGCCCTTTCCTGTTCTGCTGTGTACTCACTTACAGCGAAAGCAGCCCCAGCAGCCAATACAGCGAAAGCAGCGAAAGCAGGATTTAAGAACTTCCCAACCCCTACCAATCCTTCTAGACCTCCTACAGAATCCGCAGCAGCCATGGCCATGCCTTCTAGTTCTGGGTTTACTAGACCAACCGCCCCAGCAATACCACTAAGAACAGTTCCAACGTCACCAGCAGAGCCATGTAACTCCTCTAACTGATGTTCGGCACGTTCTGCAGAACGTTCTATAGTTCGCATAGACTTTTGTGTTACTTGGGCTGTTTGTTTCGCTGCCTTCTCTGTTTGTCGCAGTTGTTTATTTAGGCCCCCTATCATTTCCTTTATCTGTTTTTCTGATAATTTGCCCCCAGCGCGTAACGTCTTTTCAAGTTGTTTTATATCTGCCCGGTAACTTATCTCTACACTTTTATTTACGTCCGCCATTATTTCACCTTCCTAGCAATATCTACAGCAGAGTCCGCTAGTTCTTCTGCTACAGAGTCTGCTTTTTTCTTTGCTGGTTTCCATAGTAATTCATTAGATACCCTAGTACCTAAAGAATATGGTAAATCTGTATCTACTCCTACCTTGATGGCCCATGCGTAGGGGGCTTTATTCCCTACTACTGCTTCTAATGCACCTTGGGAAAAGACGAATCCGGTATATAATTTGTCTTTACTTCCCTTGCTTTTTATTTGAAATTCAGGGGGTCGAAGTGTTCCTAACCGCTGCATTTTATACGATGCTGCGAAAGCACGTTTTAAACTGTAATCGTTATCTCTTTTTGAGATATTGCGAGCAGTTACGCGTACTTTACCTTCTTCTGTTAGGTTGTCTGTAGTAACTGGTTTTTGTACTGGCCAAACTGCGTAAGCATCTTTATATATTTCCTGTGTGGTATCTTCTAATATCTTTACTGTTTCCCCTGGTAATGCTTCTAATACATCTAAAAAAATATCTCTCGATGTTGAATCAATATCTATGGACATGTTACCCTGTTTTATTTTTATTTTCCTGCCCATAGTATTTCCTCTTATCTTTTATTCGGTCTTGGTTCCTTTGTATTATAGCACGTTGGTTTTTTAGTTTTCTGTCTTTCCTTTTCTTTTCGTCTTCGTGGCTTAATCTGTATTCCGCCAGTACCAATAACTGTACATCGTAATCCAAAGTAAAAAACCATGTGGGTTCCATGCCCCAGAATCTAGATATTCTAAGCCCAAGTATGTCATAATACCCAGACTTAGATATTAAAAATTTGCTGTGTCTTCTACCTCTTTTTCTGTGGGAAGGGAAGAAGACATAAGTATTAAACATTCTCTACCTTTCTCGTAGATGGTAGCCGCTGGTACTCCCTTTTCTAATAGCCATTCCATAACAGCAAACCCATAATCAAGGGGTTTACCTTGCGATGGTCTATAATGGGGTATACCATCGAGGGAAGCGCAGACACCTAAAGCACCTGCGCATAGTTGTGCCAGTTCTGCCCTATCTAGGCTACCAGCCCATAAAGCAGTAAACTGCATACAAACCCCTAGACTTCTGGGCTTTTTAAACTCTGTATCTTTTAATATCATGTCGGTTCCTTGGGTTTATATTAAGATGTATAAGATACGCCGTTATAACATTCGAAATTTACTGTAATCTGATTTGGGTCCCCTTCTGCAAAAGAAGCCGTACAGATACAGGTATCAAACGTTGCTATAGTGTCTCCGTCTGCATCCCCTACAGCATCTCCGTCTACTTCGAAAATAATATTTATTGTGTACTCATCCGTAGCAACGGCACCAGATGCGCTTACATTACCACTGTACGAACCTGTTTTATTTATAAAGTCCAATACAGAACCAGCAGAAGCAGACGTAAATTGACGCATGAAAATTGTAAATGAACCTGTTATAGGTTGGTCGTCTCCTTTACGTACAGATTTAATTGTACCTCTATCACGAATTACAATTCTATCCGACTTTGTTTGGTCGAAAGAAAAATTACCTTCTTCGTAATCTACTGTAAGGGATACTGGTGTAGGGGTTGTGCCATCGCGAAGTTTAATAACTCCGTCGCGACGTACTTTTGGTGCTGTTGAGTAACTCATAGTTATGCTCCTAGTTTGTTATAGTGTGTAATATAGTAAATTCTAATGTCGTTATCATGTATTCCATACTGTCGGGTACATCTCGCGTACTCCTATTGTATCTTATCTGTAAATCTTGTACGGGTCCTAGAACCGCATTTATTATATCCTCTTCTGCATCCATACATAAATCATAATCTGTAATAATGTCCTTTGGTCGTAATCTAAACGCAAAGATAACACGGGCAGTACTTGATATGTATGTAAGTCCTCTTCTCATTCGTTCGCCCCCATCGCTACTCGTCGGCATGTCCACTGTAAAACCTTTATGGGCTATGGTGTTCTGAATACGACGAAAGTAATTGGGGGGGAGCGGTACCAGTTTAAAACCTGCTACTGTCTCCACTTTGGTTTTTATTGCTTGGCGAACTTGGGCGAAAGAAGAAGCCATGTTTACCTCGTTCCATAACGACGTCTATACAGATAAGGACCAGGACGATTTAGATAAATGGTAGGTTGTGCGGCTCTACGTTTATCGCTATCCTCTGGTTTACCTGTGTGGTCTTCATCATAAACAAAATTAATAACATGGAATTCATCTTGATATAGTTTATAGTGTTCCTGTGCTAGTTCCAAATAACGTCCATTACTCTGTCCTAGACTACTATGGAAATCACGAAAGATAAGATACAAAGATAAATGCCTGTGTGCTTCTGCGAAGGCTTCGGGACTAGTAACCAAATATTCATACCCAGCCCCTACAGTACGTAATCTTCTTAGTATGGTATACCAAGCACTGTCTATATACTGTTGGTAACTTGTAATGCTAGATGGTCGTAGGCTGTCTAGGTCTGTATATACCTCTTCTAAATCTGCATCACTTATTACAGGGTAAAGACGTTTTAGTACGATGGCTGCCATACGTCGAAACGTGAATACTTCGCCAGATATCGTAACGTTAAACTCTTGTACGTATCCTTCCCCTAGTACAAGCTGTTCGTTTAGTTGGCTTACACTGTGGGAATATTGGATAGTTCCATCTCCTAAAATGCTTGTACTCCCATTCTCTACTATGTACTGGTTATCTGGTTTTAAGATGGAATACGTAGCAGAACTGGGGGTAATTTGCGAACCGTTCCGATAAACTTCTAGTAAGGTAGTTTGTGCTTTACCACGTTCTAGAAGTTCCGTTACTCGTACGCGTGCAGAATAAGGGGTATCAGAAGACATTTATAAACCTATGCTTTTATAATTATGTGCCATGCTATAGCATCACAAATTATTAAACAACCTTCTCCCGCTGCTAATGTTGCTTTGGTTGCTCCGTTATGGTCGTTTACATTTAAACTTTGTGCTGACCCTGCTGGGTTATGAATCCAAAAGTAAGAACCATCTTTAGGGGCTGGGAGTACAAAGGTCGAAGCAGATACACCAGAAGCGGTAACCACTTGGTACGAACCATCTTTATAAGATGCTGTAAATGCTTCTGCGTCTAATGTTCTGGTATCGACTCCGTTTTTATTTTGGAATCTTCTGGCGACTTTAAAAGCCTGTGTCGAGTTAAAAGCCATGCTAACCTCCTATGGTTTATTTTATGTAAAAATACTGGCTGTTTGTTTATGTATCCCAAAGGATATGTAAAGATTATATACTATTTTTTACTGTTTGCTTTGTTTAAATGACCACGTAAATTATTTTGTGCTTCTTTAAAGGACATATCTTTACCGCTTTTTCTGGCAGAATCCATTATACGTTTAGCGGTTCTGTCAAATGCTTTTTTATCGTTATCATAACTCATAATGCCCCCCTTTATTTTCTTCTAGGTCTTTTAGTGCTACTTTCATGTCTTTATGTAAATCTTGCAGCCCTTTGAGTTTCGCTGCTATCTCTGGGATATGCTGGTTACGTGTATGTCTTTCTATACGTCGTTGTACATCCATCATTTGTCTTTGTATAAATGTTTTATGAGGAAGTTGTAATACTGCCTTTTGCATAAGTTCTAATCGCCATTCTGCGAACAGGTCATGACGATAACTCTTTACAAGTTCGCCCCCTATGTTTTCCAAGGTTGTAAACTTGTCTGCCCAGTAATTACCTCTACGTGCTGGGTATTTGCGCAAGTAGTCATGCTGGGCTGGGTTTATAATCGTCCAACCTTTATCTACTAATCTGGTTCTGGCTAGTCCACTATCGGGGTTATTTGTAAACCCTCGTGTGCCATTTACGCCCGGTGTCTCATGATGTACATGAAGTTCTGGTAACCATACAGGTTTACGCGTTGGTTTTTTACCCTGCGTTTCAAAATAATGTAACTCCCAATTCTTAGGATGATGCTTGTAAAAGAATCTATTGTTACTTCTGGTTGGTAAGGTTACTTGTTGTTTCGCTGTTGTTTGCCATGGTTGGGCTATGTCTTCGTAATTCATAATGTCGGTATCCTTTTTGTATGTTTAGTCGGTCCCTAAAAACTGCTAGGGGAACTGGGGAACCGACTAAGCCAGCCCCCCGCAGAACGTAAGTTTTTAAAATTATGTTTATTAATTAAACAATATTGTTTTTGTTTATGTGGTTGAGTTAATTAAAACTCCGCGGTCATCGTCCAACACGGATAAACCAAGGTACGCATGTCCAATTATGGACGTAATAGCCTTGGCCCCTTCGCGTTCCATTTCGACAAGTACTTTACCCATTTGCATAGATTGCGCTGCACCTGGTAAAGAAGCGGGTACACCATCCGCATAAGCCAAAGCACCTACACCAAACATGGCAGACTTATAAGCCCCCCCAGCATCGTTTACATACGATGATTTGAAAACGTCAACACCTAAAAGGTTACCAACGAATCCGGGACCCTTGGCCATTAACATTTCTTGGGTAGCGGACATGTAAGATATCGCGTTACCTGTCTCGTTTCTCAGGGAGTCTTGTAGTTCTGTAAGGGCTACAGGGTGCAGTATGGCGGCAAAGGGAGCCAAAGCGCCTTTATTACTTGCTGCCTTTTCTAATTGGAATATGGCCGAAAAGAAGTCATCGACGGACAATTGCGTAGATGCAGACCCTACAGTGTTTGTAAAATCGTCAATTGCATCTGCTGTTTTATCTGCAAATGATGCTTCGTAAGACCCTGCCATAGATTGAGCCAATCTAAACGGGTCGATATCAGAGCCGCCAAAGCCGGTCATGGAAGCAAGGTCTGTCATCTTGTACATAAGAGCCAAGCGAGCCACAGCGATATCTATATGTGAATCTGTGAAATCTTGTGTTGTTGCTTCGTCTCCTTCATTGGTAGGAGTAGAGAAAAGGTCAAATCCGTCTAAACCTGCTTTACGTACACGGATTGTATCAGAGCCTAGGCCATTAATAGAACCTGCATATGAAATGTATTGTGAATTACGAAGGTTTTGCACATCACGCAATAAGAGATTAATCTCCTGTGTTATCATCGCTTCGATACGTAAATCACCTTCTAGTTTTTGGTGGGTCAAATCACTTTGACCATAAGAAATTATCTTACCCATTTTTTACCTCTATGGTTATTTGTAAATATTATTTATGTGGTTGTCTTGCTATGTTTTCTTCGTTTACTGCTGTTTACTGGTGCGACCATACAAAGATACATGAATCAAGTCTAATTTAAGTGGTATAACTTGTTTATACCATATTACTAATATATTTATTTAAACTAAATGGGGATACTAAACATGCGTCCAGATTTCGACCAACATACAATTATCAAATGCAAAGAACTACTAGCGAAAGCCTACGACTTACAAGCAGAGCAAATCGAACCTGAAGCAATTATGCGGATGGCTATTTTTATATCTGTGGTCTTTGCGTATAATGCAGATTTAGAACCAGAAGACTATGTAGATATTATTAGGGATACTTGGGCACGTATGTTTTCAGCTGTAGAGGAAGAACCAACCGAAGACATGGAACCCCTTAACAAATGGGTATCAGATACACCGATAACAGACCAAGAACAATAAAGAAAAACCTCTTCGGTTAAGAAGAGGTCTTAATTTTTTAACCTAAGGAGTATCCTAATTATGCCATGTAGACAATTAAGATAGTGTCGGCATCTGCCAAAGCAGAACCGAAAGAAAGACGGGTAACCCCTCCGACTACCGACAAAGTAAATTCGTCACTATTCGCAGCAGAACCGCCTAAGGCTGTTTGGTTTAAAAGAGCCAAACCATTTTTAAATGCCATAATGCCATTAGAGAACGCACCGTCTACAGCGCGCGCAAGGTCAATATGTAACGTACTAGAACCTGAAACAGTAGTTAGTTCTTGGTATGCTTGGAACCCTACTTTTACGGCTGTGACTGAATCGTCGGCTAACTTGGCTGTTGTTACACTGGTGTTCGCTAATTTTGCCGAAGAAACACCAAGGTTTTTTAATTGTAGTTGGTTGTTTCCTACGTCGACTTCGATACTGGAATCATCTACTTGAATATCTACGTCTTGGCCTTGAAAATCCAAGCCTGCACCGGGTCTTAATTTTACTTGGTCTGTATCAATTTGTAGACCAGGACCAACATTTACAGACAGGGCAGAACCTGCACCACCTAACAAACCATTACCAGCAACAGAAGAAGAAATTTTAGCCGCAGTAATTGCAAGGTTAGCAATTTTTACACTAGAAACCGCAGAATCTGCAAGTTTCGCCGTAGAAACACCAAGGTTTTTTAGTTGTAGTGTATCGCCTAAAACCTCGATTCCTGCATTATCAACACTTACAGCCAAACCAGTACCAGAATCATAACTAAGACCAGCACCAGCAACAGCAGAAGAAATTTTAGCCGCAGTAATTGCGCTGTTTGCAATTTTGGAAGAGGTAACCGCGTTACTAGCTATCTTTGCTTCTGTAATAGAAGAAGCCCCAATTTTAGCCGCAGTTACAGAATTGTCCGCTAGGTTTGCTGTAGCAACAGTTAAGGCCGCAATTTCTGCCCCTGTTACTTGATTCGTTCCAATCATCGAAGAAACAATACCATTCGCTTTTACTTGTAGATTGCCAGAACCATTTATTTCTAAAGAACTATCGTCTACTTGTACGTCAACGTCTGAACCTGCGAAATCTAGACCAGCCCCAGCACGAAATACAACAGCATCACTAGAAATTTGAATACCATTACCTACAGCAACGTCCAAACGATTACCAGACTTTGTAAGCCCATTACCAGCGGTTATTTGTCCAAGTCCTGTAAACTGAACGAAGGTAACAGGGGAGGAACCTAAACTAGAAATTTCGCTAGACTGGTAATACCCTTGGTCTGCATTATCGCTGCCCTCCTTTATAAATATGGCTAGTCCGTTTAGTTCGTCTGCGCTGTTGGCATCTGAAGACCTTGTAAGGGCTGACGATGGGCCATTAAAGTCGTAGACCCCATTTTCAGAATTACTAGACTGATTTTTAAGTAGAATTCTATCTCCAGAAGCCAATGTAATTCCATCAAACGAAGAAGAACCAGGGTTAGAGATATTTACATTTGCTGTACTGGCTACGCGTGCGGGTTCCTTCCAAAATACCCCAGCCCCTACCAAACCATCTACATAAGACTTGGGGGTTACATCACTAGCATTACTGGGGGTTCCTGCGCGTAAAGAGCCCGGCGAAAAATCGAAAGTTCCAGAAAAATCTATCTTGTTCGATGTTACACTGGTGTTTGCTAATTTAGATGTGGAAACCGAAGAAGCTCCTAACTTCGCTTCGGTAATTGCACCGCTCGAAATCTTGTCGGCTACAATTGCATTGTTTTGGATTTGTGCCGATTGTACCGCATTATCCGCTATTTTACTGTTGTCTATGGCATCATTTTTAATTTGTGCGCCTGAAATTTGAACACTCATATTATATACTCCTATGTTTGCGTATAATCAATTATTAAAAAGTCCCCAGAACTAGGGACAAAGGTTGTAGTAAAAGTAGTACTGGTGGTTTCGTTAAAGGTTTCCCCTCTAACTTGTCTTTGTCCATTCCAATATAATCGTAGTGTACCACTCTCGTAACTGTTTGCCACTGTAAAAACAGTTCTTTCCCCATTTATTTCACTTGTTAGGTCTTCTTCTGTCATGTCGGTCCCCCCCTGTGTTATCTTTGGATATATAAACCTCGCCATGGTTATATCTCCTCTAGTGTTACTACTACTTCTGCTGTACCACTTTGGGCAGCAACAAATACAGAAGAAGCCCTAGAATTACCTCTACCTATGCGTACACTAAAAGCATTATTCGCAGGTACGAACATTTTATCGGTCGGCATTGTATCACCATCTGTACAACCATTTTGGCCAACAAATAAAGCAGACACGCGAGACCCAAAAGTAACTTGTGAGACTTGGGAGGGTAAAGATATTTCTGTGGCATTGGTGCTTACAGTAATCACTTTAAAATGTGGGAATTTATTTTGTGTTGATAAATCTATAGCCATGTTTACCCCCTGCTGCTGTACTTGCTGCGCCATGCTTTCTGTATGGCTTCGCGATTTGCTGCGTAATAATCAGAATCAGCGGCGGCCTTTTGTAAAATACTTGGGCCATCTACTGGGGCTTGGGCTCCTGTGTTTACTGCTGGGGCTGTGGGACGTTCTATGACCTCTTCTAATTCTTCCCCTTGTGCTTCTGCTTCTATTGGTGCTTCTGCCTGTAGGTTCTGCAAGTGTGGACGAAGAACCGCAGGGGCTTTACTTGGGTCCTGTACTGCATTTTCTAACCATTCAGTTAAGGGGACCTGTTCTTTTTTTCCTAGTTTAGCCATGCTTTTTTCATAGGCCCACTCTATCGCTTCTACCATGTCTTCATCGACTAGACCATGCTGGGATATTGCTTTATATCTGTCGTACCTGCTGTTCGCTTTGGTTAGTTGTTCCCTGTATTCTTCTAACTGTTGATTTAACGTATCAGAGATACCAGCGGATTTTTTCGCGGTCTCTAGTTCTGCTGTAAGGGTTCGTATCTGTCCTTCTGCTTCCTGTGCTCTAGACGTTACTTTACTGATACGTTCTTTTATTGCTGCTTCCATATCCGTTTTTAAAACGTACACGTTGCCGTCTTCGTCTGTTATTGTTTTCATGTCGGTTGTCCTTTGTTGGGGTTAAAAATATTACATAAATTCTGCACGTTCTCGACGAATCTTTACTAGTTCCTGTCTGGCTTGTTCTTCGCTTAAATCAGGGTGCATTATTTGCATGGCTTGTATTGGACTAATGAGCCCTGCCGATAACTTTTGTACAATGTCTTCCCGTGCTGCTCTTGTCTCTTCTGGACTAAGCGGTAAAGACTTGTACGCAATCCTATAGCCTGTTTCTGGTAAAGATGTATTTAAAAATCTATTACTTAATATTGCAGTTTTACTTAATAGTTCTTCGTCTGCCATTCTAAAAACGGGTGCGTACTTGCGTTGCGCTTCGCGTTGTCCCTGTCTAGATACAGCCAAGGCATAACCGCTTCTAGGGTCTCCGCTTGTTCTTTGTAACTCTGATGGGCTAATCCCTGAAGTAGTAGCGACCCTATATTCGTACTTCGCAATACTTTCTAACAAACTATGTACGTCTGCCCCTGGTTGGAATTGTCCAATTTGGGGCTGGGTATCTTCTGTTGGTTGAAACATTAGTATACTAGATGGGTCTGTGGCAATACCTGCCCTTCTGGCTGTTGTATCTTGTTCTAGTGCTGTAAGTCCGTTTACGGTTACCCCTATTGCGTAGCGTTGCGGCCATGACGCATTTTTCATGGCGTGCCCAAAAAATGTAAAATATACTGCCGATTGTAAAGAGCCATAACATAATTGGCTTTGGTCGTAGGTATTCCATAACATGCCCGTCTTCTCTGCGTGGTACATTGTAATCGGTAAAAATGGACGTCCTTGGCTGTCTATATATGGGTATGAATCTAAACCAACGTGGGCAGGGTGACCCATATATTCTTCTGATACGTCGATACCTATACTTCCATCTGCCCCAGCCTTATACATACCGAATCGAGGGTTATTTAAATCTCGTATATCTAAGATATCCCATACCCAATTTGTTTTACCTTCCTTGGTTGTTCGTAATCGTAGTTCCTGAAAGTAATTTGGTTTGTCTGGTAGGTCTGGCGAACTGTCACAAATTACATAATCTGGGGTAACGATTCTGTACTGTATTCCTGGATAATCTACAGGCATGTTCTTTGTATGTGGATTTACATCTATACGCATGATACATTCGCGCATACCTAATGTGTATTGCTGCATCCTCTGCATTAATGGAAATAAACCAGCATCGTTTACCATCTTCTGTAATGGTTCTATATCCCCTTCGACGTTATGAACTTGGGGTCGTTCTGTATAGAGTACCGATAATTGCCTGTTTACCTGTTCGAATACATTACTAGATAGGTCTGATGGCCCCCATGCTTCGCGCCTGTCTGTGGGTAGATGTCTATATAGTTCGTCTTCTAAGTCCTGTTCCCAAGTACCTTGTAACATTCTTCGTCGTAGGGCTGTATGTGACCATCTTGCTTCGTCTGCTTGGGTTGGGGCGTTGGGCTTCATGTTAATCATTTTAGTATAACCTCATTTTAGCGGGGGGTCTATATCTGTAATCGAGGACGGGCATGACACAGTATCGAAGGGCATCTACTGAATGTTGAAATTTATCCTTACTTCTGGCCGATTGTGTCCTTTTCATCGTCCAATTACTAATACTGGATATGGTTGTTTTACATTTGGGTTGTATAAAAAACTGTCTCCGCTGCATTATAGCATGAATCATAGAAGCACCGAAGTAAACAGAATGCCTATATTTTACTGCTGTTCTAATCGTCCATCCTAGCCCTTTTGGTGGAAGACGTAAGACGCGTTCGAAGGCTCGCATTAAAATAAGATTACTCATTTTCTTTGCTTTACGTTGTCCCCCCATGTGTACATTGTCACCTGTCCACGTACATAACTTTCCATCTACCCCATTATCGTCTAACATCTGTAGTACAGATGCTGCGTGTTCTTCTGGGGTTCCTGTTCCCCCTACGCGTTCGTCAAGTACATAAATACTAGGGGCTTGAGGGTCCTGCATATCTATACAGCAAAGAATAGCTATTTGTGTATTGGGTTGGCTTCCGTGGTCTATACCTACACAGAATTTATAATCTCCCCCTGCTGGTACAGGTTGCCTAGATATCATCGTAACAGGGTCGAAACAATCAAATATAACTCCCTGCGGAGTTACATCTAGCGAGCCTGTTATACGGGCTTCCCTGTCGATGGGTAAAAAGTTTTCGGTAATGGTGTCGATTTGTTCCTGTGATAGCAGGGGTTTACACCCTACAGGAGTAGTATCTTTTACTGTTAGGGCTGCTCGATGTACACTTATTCTATCTGCTTCTATCATATCTCGAAGATATTGTACATCTACATTACCTACAGGAGTCATAGAAATTGCAAGTGTACCAGACTTGCCCCCAGTACCTCCCCGTAATGTACGTGCTAGTAACTCGTTAAATACGAGTGCGTCGACAGGTTCGTCGATACATATTAAGTTTGCCGTCGCTGACGCAAGCCCTAACCCTTGATTCGCCGTTTTTATCCTGATAATCGACCCATTCTTAAACCTGACTACTGGGGCTAAACCTCTAAATCCTTTTCCTGGCACATACTCTATATCTGGGTGTAATTCGTCTTTGGGTACCATCTCCCATAATTTGCCCTGTATGGTCCTGCTCTGTTCGTGTGAATGGGTAACTAACCATGCTTCGATGGGTGGGGGGTCTGTCTTTATCTTTGGGTGTCTATTTAAACAATGGTACAGAAGAAGGGCGCAGGTCGCGTAGGTCTTCCCTACTTGGTTGCCCCCTAGTAACATTTTTACCGGGTTGGGGTCGTTTATAAATGCCCTCTGTGGGGGAGTTGCACGAAAAAACCGTAAGGGGTCCTGCGTACTACGTTCTTTTAGACGAAGTACGTTTTTTATGAATGTAATGTCTCTGTTTTTATTTGTTATGGTCATGTAGTAGTTGGGCTAATTGGGGAACCAATTCTAACAAGTTTTCCGCTAGTAGGTTTTGCCATTCTTCCTTAGTTATTTTATCGTCGTCTTGTTTGGCTTGTCGCATGTCCTCTACTGTTTTCTTTACTTGTTCGATGATTACTTGTGAGACAGCCCACCAAGGGATTTTCAATTTCATGTCGTACTCCTATATAATTTGTTTAAAATATATCATATTATTTCTTCATTGGTATAACATTTGAGAACCTGCCAAGTTCTTCTATAATACTCTGTCGTAATACTGGGGGAAGGTTTATAATTGCGTTTACAGTTTCTGTCTTTAATAAATCGTCGCTTGCTGTGTCTAGGGAATCTATCGCCCCTTCTTCTGCTTCGATGGTACGAATACTTTCTAGAACTGTAATGTACTGTCTCTGTAATGCTGCATAGGCCTGCCAAGATTGGGCTTGTTTAGCCTGTTGCATGGCGTCTTGTAGGTCTGCTGCTTGGCTTTTAAATAGTTCTAAAGGTGTACTGGGCTGGGCTTTCTCTGTTGTTTCTTCTTCTGGTTCTTCCTTCCATACTGCGTCCTTTCTGAATCCGTCTCTACGTTCGAGTAACCATGCTGCTGCTTTCCAATCCTTGTTAGATGCTTCTAGAATCTGGGCTAGTAAATACTGCTGTCGTTCGTGTTCTGCTTTTTTTACAGCCTTGAGAAATTTGAGGTACTTATCATTCTTTCGTGTTGCCGCCCTTCCCTGGCGAAGCCAAGAATAAATTGTATCTACACTTACACCAATTGCAGAAGCCCCAGCCTGATAGGTACAGCCCTGTCTAATTGCCGAAGCAAAGTTTTTCGTTTTGTTTGAATCTATCATGTCGGTTTCTTATC
>VMHT01029200.1_pt1 | contig 18704 bp, 18 predicted proteins | sample 4693611 | NCBI WGS metagenome assembly VMHT01 (sample SAMN12280063, study PRJNA550983) | marine metagenome | isolation source: seawater sampled from same location over 5 years 0.02-0.2 micron viral filtrate | place: USA: collected off the coast of southern California halfway between the port... ...
ATATATTAGAGGTTATTGTCTATGATGTATTCTCAGTATTTAGCGGCACATTTACAAATGGTATTACTACTAGTGATGCGACTGTTACTGGCGACCTAACAATATCTGATAAAATTGTTCATTCAGGTGACACTAATACAAACGTAAGATTTCCAGCCGCAGATACAGTGGCTATTGAAACGGCTGGTTCGGAACGTATGCGCCTCGACAGTTCAGGCAATGTCGGCATCGGCACGACTTCGCCAAACGCTGACCTTGATTTGGGCGGTACTGGAGAAGTGCTTCGATTGTCTGGTTCTTCTACTAATGCTTACATCCGTAATACAGATGGTTCAACTAATCAGTGGTATATAGGTTCAGGGGGTAATGCTGGTTTGCAACATTATGTTTATCAAGCAAACCCAATGACATTTCATACCTCTGGTACAGAACGTATGCGTATCGACAGTTCGGGCAATGTTACAATGTCAAATCAGCCGATGTTTCACGCAAGGCGCACTTCTGTTTCTACTATAGCTGCAGGAAATTTTATTGTTTATGATGGTGCGTATGTAAACAGAGGCAGTCATTATAGTACATCAACAGGTAAATTTACTGCTCCTGTGGCAGGTGTTTATGCGTTCTTTTGGGACAGTATTGCCAGTAACACTAACGGGACATACAGACTTTACATATATAAAAATGGCTCGATAGCGGGTAACGGAGACATGCACCTAAGATACCCTACAACAGATAATAAATATGGATTTAACGCTTCTCGCATTGTGCTTTTTGATTTGGCGGCAAATGATTATGTGCAAATATATTATTCTTCTGGTGCGGCAAATCTTTATAGTGGTAACGATTACTTAACATTTGGTGGATACTTATTAGGGTAAGGAAAATAAAATGACACAAACAATTACAATAGAAATAACAGACACTGAGTATAAAGGATTGCAATATGTGGCGGCTGACCCACAAGAATGGGCAGATAATGCGGTTACAAATCGTTGTCGTATTGCTGTTGATGAAATAGTAGACATTGTAGTTAAGCATTGTTTGGATAATGACATACAAGTTCCTGCTTCTCGTGAGGCTATTGTCACCTATGGTTATGACAACAACATTATACAAACAGCAGTGCAAAGAAACTCAGAAGAGACAGTTTAAAAGCTTTTGAAAACGCATAAATGCTCGGTGAGTTCTCAATATCAGAAAAGGCGATAGCATTGCAAAACTACTAACTATATGGTAAAATAAGGAAACTATTATGATAACAGAAGAAGCAAAACAAGTAGCCGATGTTGCAGCTGGTGGTGTAACTATTAGTGCATTTATGGCATGGATACCCGAAGCTACGGCTCTTTTATCGTTAGTTTGGGTTTGTATTCGTATATATGAAACAGATACAGTTAGAACAATATTAGGAAAAGAAGAAGATGCCGAGTAGTTATACAACAAGAATTAGATTAGAAAAACAAGCTGATGGTGAAAACGCTAACACTTGGGGATTAAAACTTAATAACAATGTTATTGACCTTGTAGATGAAGCTGTTGCAGGATTTGAACAGATAGATGTTTCTGCTGCTACCTCTGTTTCTCTAACAGGTATTAATGGTACTACTGACCAATCTCGTAATTTTGGTTTAAAATTTATAGGTGCTATTGATGCTGATGTTACAGTAGTAATGCCAGCAGTAGAAAAAATTTACTTTGTAAGAAACGATACATCAGGTGATTACAATTTAATGTTTAAAAATGCAGGTGGTACTGCTGTTACTGGTGTGGGTCAAGGACGTAGTATGATGTTGGCTACAGATGGTACAAACATTACAACTATGGAAGAACCTGACTCAACTGTGTTTGCTAGTGCTGGTACATCTGCTACTCTTAAAACAGAAATAGATGCTAATACTGTAGCTATTGCAGCTAAAGTATCAGTTAAGTTTGCAACAAGCGCAAGCACTGCAGCTTTTGCTACAAGTGCTACTAATGCTACTAATGCTGTTAATGCTACTAATGCTACTAATGCTACTAATATTAATATAAGTACAACTGGTTCAAGCTCTTCTCATAGAATGGTATTTGGACCTGCTAATGATAGCGCAGGAAATCAAGCCTTATTTAAAGATAGCGCAGCTAACTTTTATTATAACCCATCAAGTAATCAACTTAATGTAGGAAGTTTAGTAGCTAGTGGCGATGTAACTGCATTTTCTGATAAAAAACTTAAAGATAATATTGTTACATTAGATGGAACAAAAGCATTTGAAATGAGAGGAGTTTCTTTTACTAAAGATAATAAAGAAAGTTCAGGTGTTATTGCACAAGAATTAGAAGAGATAGCACCAGAACTTGTTTACAATGATTCTGAATATAAAGCAGTTGCTTATGGTAATATTGTTGGTTATTTAATTGAAGCTATTAAACATTTAAAAGAAGAAATAGAAGAATTAAAAGGTAAGGTAAATGGCTCTTCCTAGTTCAGGGACACTAAAAATTTCAGATATTTCAGGTGAGTTTGGAGGCTCTACTCCACACTCATTAAGTGAATATTATCGTGGCGGTAGTCTTGTTCCTAATACATCTAATAATTCTAGTGTTCCTACTAGCGGTCAAATAAAAATAACAAATTTTTACGGTGCTGCTGATAACTTATATTCTGGAACAGTTACTAATGGATACACAAATGTTGACTTTGGTTTTTTAGGTCAGTATTTTTTTAGAGGTTTTAAAAACGGTAACTCTCAACAAGGTTTGTTTACATTAATTAATAGTGTAAATTTTGGTAGTGTTAGTGATAGCTCTGTAGATTTTTTAAGTGGTGCTAATTTAATAGTTTTAGCAGAATCAACAACATCTGGTGCATCTGCCGCAGGTACATTAAACTTTGAAGTTTCAGGAAGTTTTTCTAACTCAGGTTTTTCAACTTTAAAACTTACAACTAATGCTGGCTCAGATACTTTTAATAGAACAGATGCATCCTATTTATCTCAAAACGGAACAACTTCTTGGTCTTGGTCTACTACAATAAATCAAAATCCTTTTGGTACTAATGGTGCAAATATAACAAGCACAACATTTGAATTTAATTAATATGGCATCACAATTAATAAAATTAGATTTTGCTCCCGGTTTTCATAGGGAGTCTACCCAATACTCTGAAGAGGGTAAATGGTATGACGGTAATCGTGTACGTTTTCGTCAGGGTAAACCAGAAAATCTTAGGGGATACCAAAAGTTTAGTGACACAGATATTAATGGTATTGCTCGTGACTTATTAACTTGGACAGATAATAACTCAAGACCTTACCAAGCTTTTGGAACTAACATACAACTGTATACTGTTCAGAATGAAACCTTTTATGATGTAACCCCTATCGTATCTACAGTTAGTGTTAATGGTAACTTTCAAACATTTACTAATAGCACGTTAGTTAAAGTTAGTTCTAACGCTCACTCTGTATCTGTTAATGATAGAATATTATTTACTGATGTTAATGTAAGTCTTGGTGGTAATATTAATATTAATGGAACTAAAACTGCTGTAAGTATAGAAGGTTCTAATCATTTTTTTGTTGATGTAAGTGTTAGTGCTGAGAGTGCAAGTTCTAATCAAGGTACTACAGGGTCTATTAATTTTCTTTTAGATACGCAACAATCAGATGATATTCAAGGTTTAGGTTATGGTGCAGGTGTTTATAATGCAGGTGTTACTGTAGTTGGCGCAAGAGGATGGAATGATGCTGCATCTGAATCTGCTATTACATTTTTAGCAAATCAATGGACACTTGATACTTGGGGTGAAGACCTGCTTGCTTTACGTAGAGGTGATAATCTTTTACATCTTGATATTAGTTTATCTGTAATTCCAACTAGGACTGTTGTTGTAACTGCTTCTCCATCAGCTAATACATTTCTTGTATCACCTAATGATAGACATGTAATATGTTATGGCACTAAGTCTTTTGCTGCTTCTGCTGCTGCACCTATTGATAATATGGTTGTTCGTTGGTCTGACCAAGAAGACTTTACAAACTGGACACCATCTATTAACACTACTTCTGGTGAGGTTGTTCTTACTGAGGGTGCTAAACTTGTAGGTGCTATTCGTTCTAGGAATGCTATTAATATATGGACAGACAAGGCGATGTATATTCAGCAGTTTGTTGGTCCACCTTTTATATTTAGTTTTACACAGGTAGGTTCTAACTGTGGTTTGATTGGTCCACACGCTGCTATTGACTATGATGGTGTATCTTATTGGATGGGTCAAAATAATTTCTTTGCTTACGATGGTCGTGTTCAAACAATGCCTTGCACAATAAGAAGAAAACTATTTGAAGATTTTAACACAACTAACCAAGAGAAAGTTTATGCAGGTATTAATTCAGAATTTAAAGAAATCATTTGGTTGTATCCATTGGCAAATAGTTCAGAACCCAATGCGTATGTAATTTATAATACAGAAGAACGCACATGGGTATATGGTAAATTATTTGAAGATGGTATAGTAACTACATTCCAAGATAGAAATGTGTATCGCACTACACTTATGACAGGACGCACATCAGCTACAGATGATTTGTATGTATGGAGCAATGAGCCTGAAGATGTTTATACAGGGGATGGTAAAGAACTTACATCTTTCTTAGAATCTTCAGAGTTTGATTTAGATACAGGTAAACAGCTTATGTTTATTGATAAACTTATACCTGATTATACATTTGATGCGGGACAACAAATAAACTTTTTTGTAACAATTAAAGATTATCCTGCTGGTACTAAAAAAGAAAAAGGGCCTTTTGTTATAGGACAGAACACAGATAAAGTTAATATGAGAGCTAGGGGAAGAGCAGCAACTGTAAAAGTATCTGGTACTAATACTGGTGGCTGGCGTTGGGGTGGTGTTCGTATGTCGATGCAGGCTGATGGAGAAAGGTAGATGGCTAACTATCCAAGATTCTCTACATACTTTACACCAAAAAGTATTATAGATTTATATGATAGTTTACGTAGTTGGGGTAATGAGCTTGCTCGTGAACTAGATACAAGAGATGCACAAGTAGATGGAAAGCCTTCTACAAAAATATACACAGTAGTATCTGTGAGTGAAATAGGTCGTCCTGCTAATGGTGATGTAGCTTTTGCAGCTAGTGCTGGTAAATATAGAGGGTATGTAAGCGGCACAGGCTGGGTAGATTTTAATTAACGGGCTGGTATATTTCAATAATATATTGTATAATAAGATAATTAACAAGGAAAAATAGTATGGCTTATGGACAAAATATGAACGCACCAATGTCAGGGCTAATGGGATTAGCTGCTATGAAGGGGCGTATGGGTGATAATACACTGGTGCATGTTAATCCTATGGAACTTAAAGCATTAAATGCAATGGCAGGTCCAGATGGGTTGACACAGAATCCTAGTACTGGTTTACCCGAAGCTTTTAAGATTAAAGATATTCTTCCTATTCTCGGTGCTATTGCTGCGCCTTATGCTATTCCATTTATGATGGGTGGAGCAGCGGCTGGAACAGCACTAACAGGTTTGGCTGGTGCAGCAGCTGCTGGTGGTGGTGCTGCTATTGGTGCTAAACTAGGCGGTGCAAGTACAAAAGAAGCATTAACACAAGGTTTGGCAAGTGGTGTAACTGCTGGTATGTTTGGTGGTTTAAAAGGTGCTGAAAGTGTAGGACAAAAAGCTGCTGAAGAAACATTAACAAAGGGAGCTACTTCAGCTGCTAGTGCGCCTACATTTACATCTCAATTGGGTCAAAAAGCTTTAGGTCAGGGTGCAGAGGAAACTATTGCTAAAAGCATATTAGATTCAAGTGCAACAGGTTTAACAAAACAAGCAGCCTTACAATCAGCAAAAAATGCTGTAGGTCAACAAGTTATGAAACAAACAGCTGGAGCAGGTCTAGGTGCTATTGCAGGTGCGCCAATACCTTTACCTAAAGAGCCTACATATACTCCACCATCTACAGTTCCATCTACACAAATGACACAGACAGCTTCTTCTGCTGATATAGATAGATACATTAGACAGGGCGGTGCTACACCTCAGTTCTTCAACTACTCACCTGTACAAATACCTGCACAGTTTGGCGGCATGGCTGCTGAAGGTGGAAGTATGGGAGATGTACCTGCAACTTATATGGCACAAGGTGGTGATACAGGAATGTTTTCTGGAATGGTAGAAGCACCAGAAGGTGATGGTATGTCAGACAATGTATCATTTGAAGTTGTAGGCGACCCACAAATTAAACAAGCAATGTTAAGTCCTGACGAATATGTTATGGATGCATTCACAGTAGCAGCATTAGGTAATGGTTCCTCTGATGCTGGCGCAGAAAAATTAGATAATTTTAGATTAGCTTTGAGAGAGAAAGTATATGGTAAGGAGGCACAGCCCAAACAGGTTGATGGGGCTAAAGAAATTAGCCGACTTGCTTAATGACAAAAGAATATTTTCAAATACCACATACTGATATAGATAAGCATTGGGATTTATTTGCTGTATTAATACAAAAGGCTATAGACAAAGTAGATAACAATGATTATAGTATTTTTGGAACATATCACAGACTTAAAACAAATCAATGGCAGTTGTTTTGTGTTTTAGAAGATAATGAATTAAATTCTATTTTTGTTACATGTGTAACGCCTTTTGATTTAAACTGTTACTTACATGTGTGTATAACAACAGGTATAGAAGGTAAGAAAGTAGACTATCAATATATGTTAGACTGCTACAAAGAAATAGCAAGAAACTTTAACTGTAATAAGATTAGTGCTATGGGTAGAAAAGGTTGGAAAAGAATAATGCCTAAGTATGGCTGTGATGAACAGACACTGTTTACAATAACAATGGAATAATATATTATGATTATAGTAGAAAATAAAAATACCTTTGAAGATTTGTTAGGTTTAGAAATAGAAACAGAAGATAAGTTTCTAAATAAAAAACTTAACTCTCATGTTTGTTATAGCGGTGGTGGCGGCGGTGGTCAAAAACAACAAGACATTGCACCTACTTTACGTCCTTATGTTACTGATGTTCTTAGCCGTGCTAAAGGACAAGTAGATGCTCCTTATCAAGCATATCCAGGTGAACGTGTTGTAGGCTTTACGCCACAAGAACTTGCGGCTCAACAAGGTATTCAACAAATGGCTGGTCAGTATGGTCTAGCATCTATGGCTCCAGGTCTTACATCTTCTGCTGCTTACTACAATCCTGCTTACAGTTATCTTGGACAAACGGGTCAGGCTCTTGGTGTTGGAGCGGGTGCTTTAGCTGAGTCTGGTGACATTCAACGTAATGCCGCTCGTGCTATTGGTTTAGATGAAGTTGGTAAGTTTGGTTTAACAGGCGAAGATATACAAAAGTATATTGACCCTTATCAACAAGCTGTAACTGATATTGATAAAAGACAGGCACGACAAGATGCACTACAAACTGCGCAAGCTATTGGAGCTAAGTCTGCTGGTGCTGGTGCGTTTGGTGGTTCTCGTCAAGCTATTCTTGAGTCACAGGCTGCTTCTGATTTAGGTACACGTTTGGCAGATATACAGACTCGTGGTTCACAGGCTGCTTATCAACAAGCATTACAGACTGCAGCACAACAACAACAAGTAGGTTTAGGTGAGGCTGCTGCACAAAGAGCAAGAGAGCAACAGCTTGGTGCTGGTATTGCAGGACTTGCGGGACAGTATGGTCAACTAGCTGGTGGGCTAGGTTCATTATCTGGACAATACGGCTCACTTGGTCAGCAAGCTCTTGGTCAAGGTTATCGTGAACTAGGGTACTTATCTGGTGTTGGTGAGGCACAGCGTGGTCTTGGACAACAGCGTGCAGATATTTCTTTTGGTGAGTTCCAACAACAAAGAGATTATCCAATGCGTCAATTGGAAAGATATGCTGGTATGGCCTTTGGTGTTCCTTCTGGTTACTTACAACAGCAACAAGCACAGCCTTCAGGTTTCCAACAAGCTGTAGGTGGTCTTACTGCTGCAGCTGGTCTTGGTCGTGGTCTTGGATTCTTTAAAGAAGGTGGTGATATAGGTAAGGGTGGTTTGTCTACTGTATATAGACAACCAGGTGGTACAGTTACAGGTAATAGTGTGCTTGATTTAGCTAATGAAGAAGAAGTTTTAAAAAGACTTTTACAACTTGCAAAAGAAAGAAAACCTTTTGATAAAGAAGCAGAAGAGAAAAGAATTAGAGAAGATAAAGGATTTGCTATTGCTCAATTAGGTGCTAATATACTTGCTGCTGACCCTAGTCGTGGTGCGTTAGCTGCTATTGGTTCGGCTGCTCCTTCGTCTATTCAACAGCTTTCTGCATTAGAGAAGGAAAGAAAAGGAATTGAGGATGTAGCCAGAACAAAAGAACTGGAAGGTCTTTTAACAGAGGCAACTATTATTGATAAACTTAGAGAAGCTGAAGCAAGGAAACTAGAAGCAGGAGCAGCAGACCTTCCTTCTGATTATCAAGGTCTTTCAGATAGTGAATTTGATAGTTTCTTAAAGGAACTTACAGGACTTCCTAAAGCTCGTCTCTCTAAAAAATATGGAAAACCTCAAGATAAACAACTTTTATTAGGTCAGGTAACTAATTTAGTTTTAGCTGATGCAAGGTTAGGTGCATTAGGAAGAACTGTAACATCGGCTCAAATAGATAATGAAATTAAAAGACGAATGTTTAATGAATTAACTATATCTAAAAAACCTGATGATTTAGATTTAGATTTAGATATAGATGATGTTGATAGAAAAATAACGCCAGACGCAGCAAAAGACCAAGCAGCATTACTTAAGAATGACCTATCAAAAATACTTTTAGATGAGGAAGATGATATAAATTAAAATGGTAATGAGTTTTAGAAGTCAGACTTTTCATAATACTCTTGATGAGGTTACAGAAAAAATAAATGCAGGTGAATTATCTGCAAATAAAGATGCTATTACTGAATACATAGAAAACAAACAAAATATAAATACAGAAGAGTTTTTTTCTGCTAATAAAAAATATCAAGAAGCTGTAGGTAAAGGAGAGGTTGATTTTAGAGCTTTACAAGCAAGTGATAAAGATATAGAATATGTCCCTGATAAAGCAATTGAATCTGCTATAAGAGCAGGGGGTAGATTTGTGGGTCAGATGACTCCAGAGTTTATTCAAGAAGGTTTAAAAGATATAGTACCTGAAGGTGCAGCCCAATATGTCGATGAGTTTTTTGACCCATATCACGGCGATGGTTTGTATGCTACAGGAGAGCAGTTTGTCCCTGTGTTAGCTTCTTATATTACAGCAGGTGGGTTAGCTAAAAAGATAGGCACAGGTGCAATTAAAAGTATTAAAGGAAATAGCCCAGCAACACGTTCTTTAATGTCTAAGATAGCCAGAACTTCTGGTGAAAAAGGAAGAAAGCTAGGTAAGGCTGCTGGTTCAGGTGTTGCTTTTGCTGCTGGTGCTGCTGCGGTTGAAACAGCTGAAGATAATATTGCTAATGTTCTTAGAGAAACTTTTCCTGAGTCTACAGAATTTTTAGATAGACTAGCTACAGACCCTGATGATTCTTTTGCAGAGGCAAAACTAAAAGGATTTATGGCTAACTTAGGTTTGGGTGCTGCCTTTGCTCCACTAGCTGTTGCTAATGCTTACAAGAAACCTTTAATACAGGGTCTATCGTATGTAACAAGTCCTGTTGGAAAACTTTATAGTGAAACTGCCACAGCTGTAGGTCAACTTCCTGTGTTTAATAGTGGTCTTATTGCTCGTGGTTTAGGTAAACTTTCTTCTCGTATGGGTGCAGATGATACAATGCTTGCTTTAGAAGTTGAGGCAAGCCAAGCTGGTCGTGCCGCTCTTGAAAGAGCGAAAGGTCTTTCGTTAGATTTAAAAGATGCTGTAAAAAAAGAATACGGAAAAGAAACAGCTAGTATTACAGGCATTCTTGATGATGCTTTAGCTGGTAATCAAAGAGCGTTAAACTCTTTAAAAGAACCTGTTAAAGAAATTGTAAAAGAAATGCGTGGTAATCTTACTTCTTTATCAAAAGAATTTGGTAAAGGTACAAAAGGTAATTTAAAAACTAAAGTAAATAAGAATGCAGATACATATATTACTCAGACATACGATTTGTTTGAAGACCCTCAATATGCAAAACAAGTTTTAAAAGATTTTAAAAATTTTAAAAAGACTGGTAAAGATGTACAGGGTAAGTTTAGAAATGCTTTAAACGCTATTAAAAGTTCTGGTGTAAAAGATGATGCTGCTGCTATGACAATGCTGGATGACTTGTTAAAGAAAACAAAAACTTCAGATGAAGCATTAGACATGTTTCAAGGATTAACAGGATTTAGAAACTCTAATCTTTCTGTTAAAAGTGGATTTAAAAAACAAGAAAATATTCCTGATGGTATTTTAGATATATTAAAACCTGGAAAAAATCCATATGAAAATTATATAAATACATTTACTAATTTATCTAATCTCACTGCTCAACAAAAATATTTAAAGGATGTAGCTTCACATTTAAAAACTAAAGGTCTTGTTTCTACAGGAGTAGGTACAGGTAAAAATGTTCATTTATCAGAAAATCTTGGTGATGTAATGAGTACAAAACTTGGTGCTATATTTGGTAAAGGCTCTTCTGAAATATTAGATAATCCTTTAGAAGGTTTATACACAACAGACGTATATAAGAACGCTATTCAAAACGGTTTAGATTTAATGAGTCCTGCAAATGAATTATCTAAATTGTTTATGAGAGCTAAAGGTTTTACTCAAACAACTCAAACAGTTTTAAGTCCTATTACTCACGGGCGTAACGTAATGGGTAATATGATTTTAACTGTTGCTAATGGAATGATTCCTGTATCAGGATTTAAAGAAGCTGCTAAAGCTATTGACGGGACAGGCATAGCTAAAAAATTATCTGGTATGTCTAATAAAGAAATAGCAGAACAATATGCAAGATACGTTGATTTAGGTATTGTCAATAGTAATCTTGAAGCTAATATTGTAAGAAGAAACTTAAAAGCTTTTGACACTGACGCTGAGAAGTGGATTTCAAATGCTTCTGTTGTTAAGCCAGTAAAAAAATTAAATAAAAAAATAACAGACTTATATCAAGCAGAAGATGACTTTTTTAAAGTAGCACATTTTGAAAATACAAAAAACTATTTAAGACAAAGTAAAATGTTTAAAAACTTTAAACCTAACCTTAGAGATATAGACAGACAACTGACTAAAATTAGAAATAATCCAAAATTTAATAAACTATCAGAGGCTAAAGCCAGAGAGCTTGCATTAAAGAATGCAAAAGAAGAAGGGCTTGAAAGGATGGCTGCAGAAAGAACAAGAGATTTAATGCCTAACTATAATCTTGTTCCTCGTGCTATTAAAAGTTTACGTGGTATGCCTTTTGGTGACTATGTATCTTTTCCTGCAGAAATGACACGTATATCTAAAAACTTAGCTAAGTATACTTTAAAAGATTTAACTAGTGGTGATGAGGTTTTGTTTAAAGAAGGAGCTAAACGTGCTGCGGGTATAACAGCTACTGGTGTTGCAGGGGATGCGCTTGTAGATTTTTCTGCTCGTATGGTAGGATTAACAGAAGAAGATACAGATGCAGTTAATAATCTTGTTAGTTCATATGAGCATAACCAAGACCGTATATATTTAAGCGGTCTTTACGAAGATGATAGAGGGCATAAAAGAATAGATTATATTAACCTTGGTCCTATTGACCCATTTTCTTATTTAAAAGTTATGGGTCGAGGGATGCACGAACTTATTGGTAGTGGAGAGGTAGACGATACTAGGTCAGCTGAAGAGTTGCAAAGAATAGGTGCTGGTTTATTTGAGTCTGCTGCTGGACCTTTTGTTGCACCTTCTATGATTACAGAAGCGTTTATTGAAACACTGGAAGGTAAAAGAATAGAAGAAGAAGGGAAGGGTGGGTTATCTAATTTAGATTATGTTCAAGCTGCTGTTGCTCCTCTTGTAGAAGTTGCTACTCCTAAGTTTGTGGATATGATATTTAAAAGACAGGAGTACGAAAAAAGTCTTGCAAAAAATCAAGAGAAAGGTATTAATGTTGCTGTTAAACCAAACTCATTTGCCAGTTGGCCTGATGGAGAAACAGGTGATGTATTTTCTCCTGCAACTTATGGTATTAAAAAACAATCTTTAGATTTAACAGCAGGAACACGTTATGCTTTTGGAGATGTTATTAGAGATATTGAAAATGCTGATAGCAGATTTAAAAAGTTTGTAGATAAAAATCCAAACTTAACTAAAGAAGACTATCCAGAACTTATTGATTTGTATATAGGGGCAAATAATGTTAGAGTGGGCGAGCTTCAAAGACTGCGTTCTCTTACTGAAAACTACGAGCAACTTTATGGTGATATGTTTGACGACGAAGTGCAAAAAGGATTGTCATTAAAAAATCAATTTACAATTCCAGAAACTACTATGGACTATATTGCAAAGGCGCAACAAGGTGTAAATGAGCCAATACAATTTGAAAAAACAAATTTAAGATTGCAGGAAATAGGTTTGCCTGAAGAGTTATTTGAAACAACAGATAAAATTTATAACGTATATCAAGATGTAGGAATTGAATAATAATGGAATACGACAGGGAGAAACTAATTGACCTTATTATCTATCACGAGGGGCTGGAGCTTAAACCTTATAGATGTACGGCTGGGCATCTCACGATTGGAATTGGGCGTAATCTTGATGACCGTGGTATTACTGAAGACGAAGCCCGTTTTCTATGTGAGAACGATATTGAGATTGTTGAGCGAGAGCTTGTTAGAAAGTTTCCTTTTGTTGTGGGGCTTAGTGAGGTACGCATTAGGGTTCTTCTTGATATGGCTTTTAATCTTGGGATACCTCGTCTATCTGCCTTTTCAAATATGTGGGGAGCTTTGGAAGATGGAGACTACAAACAAGCAGCGGTGGAAATGCTCGACTCTCGATGGGCTAGACAGGTTGGACGACGAGCCGCCAAACTCTCACAAATGATGGAGACAGGAGAAGACGAATAATGTTACAAGGATTACTGGGGCCAATTGCAGGACTAGCTGGTACTTGGCTTGAAGGAAAACAAAAGAAAGCAGAAGCAAAGCAAAGGCTAGAGCTTGCAAAGCTAGAGGGCGCAGCTAAACATGCAGCCAGTGAATCAGCTTGGGAAGAGAAAGCTATGACTGCTTCACAGGACTCGTGGAAAGACGAGTTGTGGACGGTTTTCTTTGTGTCTATGCTATGTGCTTGTTTCTATCCACCAGCACAGCCGTACATAGCAGAAGGTTTTAGGTTTTTAAGAGAGGATTGTCCAGAGTGGTTAAGCTGGGGAATCCTCGTGTCAATCGGCGCAAGCTTTGGTGTTAAGTCAATAGGCGCATTTAAAAGGTAGGAGAAGTACAGTGGAAAATTTTGACCCTGTTGCATATAGAAATCAGTTTAAATCGGATGGTACTGGATTAGCTGGTATTGTAGATGATTCTGTAAAGCCTAAAGGAGAGGAGACAGGAACGGGAACGCTACAACCTGCTGTTCATCCGGGTCAGAAAGATTTGATAAATACAGGTGATGGACAGCAAATGCCTAACTTCTATCAACAACCTATGGGAATGATGCCGTTTGGTATGGGTGGTTTTAATCCTATGAGTATGTTTATGAATCCTTATGGTGGATTAGGTGGCATGTCTTACAACTTTATGAATAGTCCTATGCCTTTATATGGGCAGGGTAGTCAGTTTCAAGCTGGTGAATACAAAGCACCAGAACCTATAACACCTACACAACCTTCATTCGGCGGTATGCCTTATTATGGAGGGTTTAGTTTTTACTAAACAGCATCAATCATTTCTTGAATCATAGTCTCGAAGGTGTATTTGGGTTTCCATCCAAGCACCTTCTTTGCTTTTGAGGCATCACCTAATAGTTGGTCAACTTCTGATGGTCTGTAAAACTCAGGGTTAATATCTACAACAAGGTTATCATAATGGTCATAACCTTTTTCATTAACTCCTTCACCTTCCCAACGTATATTTATAAAGTCTATTTTTTTAAAACATAGTTCTACTAACTCACGAACAGAGTGCATCTCACCTGTAGCTAATACATAGTCATCGCCGTGTTCATGCTGCACCATTTTATACATACCCTCTACATAATCTTTTGCGTGTCCCCAATCACGTTGAGCATCTAAGTTACCCAGACTAATCTTATCTTTCTTTCCTGATATAACATCTGCTACGCCTTTAACAATCTTTTGTGTAACAAACTCATCACCACGCCAAGGTGATTCATGGTTAAATAAGATACCATTAGAACCATGTAGACCGTAGGCTTCACGATAATTTCTAACTGTCCAGTAAGAAAACAACTTAGCAACACCATAAGGTGAACGAGGATAGAATGGTGTTGTCTCTGTCTGTGGAACTTCTTGTACTTTGCCGTATAGTTCAGAAGTAGATGCTTGATAGAAGCGTGTTGTCTCTAGCATGTCTAGTGTACGCATACATTCTAGCAGCCTGAGAGTACCTAAACCATCAACATCGGCTGTATATTCTGGTATATCAAACGATACACGGACATGTGACTGTGCGCCTAAGTTATATACCTCGTCAAATTTATAGGTTGCGAACAGCTTCATAAGACATCCTGTGTCTGTCAAGTCTCCATAATGTAGATAAAGGTTAGGATGATTTAGAATATGCTCTATACGTCTCATATTTGCTCCAGCAGAGCGTCTTCGTAATGCATGTACATCATATCCCATATCAAGCAAAAGCTCTGCTAGGTAGCCCCCATCCTGTCCTGTGATGCCTGTTACAAATGCAGTCTTATTTGTTTTTATCTTCATTAATCCACGCCTGTATTTGTTTTCTGAATGAACGTACATCATGTAACAGCCAACACAGAGGTACGAGACATAAGGCTAGTAGTATAATTTCAATCTTCATCTTCTAATTCCTCTTCCTGAAAATCTTCTGGAAAGGTTTCCATAAGTAATTCATAAATCTTTTCTTTCCCAATAACTTGCATCGCTCCTCGTATCTCTCCCTCAAGAGAATCAATGTCATCTGAGCTTTCATCTTCGGCGTTATTACCCCTAACTCTTGACAATAGTTCAAGTGCTTTAAGCGCAGTCTGTCCGTGTCCCTGAGACTTGGCTGCCTCATATTGTTTCTCCAGTTCCTCAATGACATCAACGTCCGTAGTAAATTCACCTTCTAACTCCTTAATTCTTTCCTTAACGTCCTCACGCTGTAGTAAGTTGTATCCTTGATTATAAGCAGAGCGTTCACTATATCCTGCTGCCTCTGCTGATTTAGTAGCATTACGACTAACAACATAATGCTGACAAAACTTTTCCTGCTTCTCTTTTAGCTCTGGCATTGCGCCTCCACAAAGGTTGTGTATTCATTTTTATAGAACGACTGTTCCCATATCTGAGCTACTAAGCTATCTTTGCCATAGTATTTAATATTTAACTGAAGGTCTTTTTCTTCCCACATTCTTTCTAAGTCTTGGGCAAGTGCTAAGAGTTCACCAGTTGTAAAGAATTTTTTACCACCTGTTTCTACATGAATATACTTTGGATTACCTGACTCGTCTTTTAGTTTTCTTTCTTCCTCTGTTACATTTGGTATGCTACAATCAAAACCAAATAAGTGAATGTTGTGATAACCTAAAGTGTCTAACATTCCTATTGTTCTTGTTGCTGCTGCTGTGCCACCAGATATTAGAACTGCTCCGCTTTCTATGCCAGTTTCTTTATCAATAACTATTTTATCCTTAATTGATTCGTCACGAATACCATTTGTGAAAGCATGAAAGCCACGTATCTTATCTGTCTTACTCATAATGTGACGAGTAACAGAGGGGTCTGTCATTGAAGCAATATAGAATATAGTTTCTTCTGGTATTGTTTTAAATAGTTTAGTTCTCTTTACGCCGTGTGTGCTTATACCGTCAATAGGTCTTGGGTCTAACACAACACAAGCATCAGGAATAATATCCTGTTCGATAAGTTTTGGTAGTGCATGTTTGACACACCAAATTTTTGCTTTGTGTTTTTTCTTTACACGCTTTAAGTTTTTGAAATCTATCACACCTCCAGATACAACAACTGCGTGGTCGTCTGTAGGTTTATATTTCTTTACTAAATCATAGTTACTAATAAGCCGTATGTTTTCTTTTATGTTGCTACGTATGTAGTCACTAGAAACACAGTCTTTAGGTTTAACAATTATCGGAGTTCTAATTAGTTCTGGTGGTAATTCTTTTACTTCCTTTTTAAGAAGCACTGCTAGATGAACATGAGAACCGAAGGCTGTCATATCACCAGAGGGTAACACGTATTTGTTTCTTTCTGTAGCTTCCTTAAATGTTTTAATAATACCTGAGTGTTCCTCTGGAACTTCTTTTTCTTTGTCGTGAAAGCTATAGTAATCATCGAACACAACTACTGGTACTTGTCTAAGATATTTGTAATCACTAGATACTGTATCGTAAGAATGACCACCATCAATGTATGCAAGGTCTACGTCATTAAACTGATGAGACCCCATAGTTCTTTTTGTGTTGCCTTTATACAGAGTAAATGTAAACCCCTTGCCATTCTCTTTCATCTTCTGAGAAAATTCTCTTAATCTATTACTAACTGCATTGTATGTGTTATGTTGTTTAATGTTTAACTCAATTTTATCTGTCTCTTCTGTAGCATCTTCAAACAAATCAAAGCCACGATAATGCACAGTGTTTACATTCTCGAAAGCAGCTAGAGCCATCTCAATAGCCCTACCACCATTCCAAGTCCCTGTCTCAACAATAGAAAAAGAAGATAATCCATCACTATAACTACGAACTATATCTGCTAGTTGTTTATATCTTTTTGGTCCTTGAATATCTTTAGATACTGTATCTAACTTAGGCTTATCGTATTTTAGATTTCCTTTGTTATGTATAAAGTAATCTTTTAGAACAGAGTTTTCAAAGACTGCTAGTCCACGCACACCATCTGACAGGTTGTATGTTTTAGTTCCATGTGCTTTGTATATATTTAACAAGCGTTCAAATACAAAAGAGTCTGTCCATTCACGATAGGCTAGTACCTCATCTGTGTCATACGCACCTCTAATATCTACAAGCATAGACACTGCGTTGTGCATATCCATATTCCATCCAACAAAACCTGTTTCACTGTAGTCAATATCAATACGCCCAAGATGAACCACATCAGTATCAGCTGGTAATATTTTAGCAGCGTCCTCTGCTGTAAACTTTGTAGTCGTAATTGTGTCTGCGTCTAACCAAACTAACCAGCCTGTATTTTCTTGGTCTATAAGTTCGTAAGCTAGGTCGGTGTAAGCATACACTTTATGGCAGAACCTTACGGCATCCATTCGATAGTTGTAAGGTGCTTCTGCGTAACGTCCGTTCTTATCTTTGTTGCGAGTTATAAAGTCTTGTCTGGCTTTTAGTTTATCTAAGTCTCTGTACTCAATAAAGCTTGCCTCTGGTGCGTCTGGTTTCTCAGAACCAAAGCCATCATAATACACGACCAATCTAAAGTCATCTGGATTCCAGTTATCTACAACTGACTCTAGCATTTGCTTTGCATACAAATCAAAATGCTCCTTGTTAAAAGCTGTTACAAAAGTATATTTACTCATCCAAGTGACTCCATTAATTTTTCTGTATATATTTTATCTTGGAATAGTTTCCATTCAAAGGAATACTCCTCGTCTATTTTTCTTTTAGCTTCCCATTTATCAAACCAAGGACCACCTGTGGTGAAGTGTACGTTCTTTGCTTCTATGCTTGCAGGGCTGTGTCCATCCAGCCAGTTCCATTCCTCATGTATAGAACCTATCTCATCGTCATCTAGCCAAGCCAGCCTGTGCAGCCAACCCCCTGTCTTTAAATTTATGTCATCAACTGTAAGTTGTTTTGTCTTCTCATGGTCACAGTTAAATAACATAAAGCTAGACCAGTTCTTTCTGTGGTATTGTGTCTGGACAACTCCGTCCATCTTCTTACCTACGTCAGGAGTATACTTATGTTTAACACAAGAGACTGCATACTCTTTCCTGCCACCATACTGGTCAAAGATTTGTTCGATGTCAGCACGTACAAACATATCAGAGTCCATAAATAATGCAAGACCTGTGTATTGATTTAAAGCAGGTACTAAAAATCTTGTGAATGTAAAGTCAGTGCTGAACGGCTTCCTGTCAAAGTAGTCTATCTTTTGTCGAGGATTACTCTCATCTACAAAAATAGTTCTACGAAACAATCCCGCACGACGTAGCGCAGGTTCTATTAAAGGCACGATAGGAAACTTGTCGCAATACTTTCGTATTGAACATAGTAAGACTTCGTAAGCCTGATGGTCACGAGGGTCGTATCCGATATAGATTGTAGGTTTCTTGTTAAACATCGTCAGGTAAATCTATGGATTTCAAATCTTCTGGTGTTGTTGTTTGTACTACGCCTTGTATTTTCTTAATAACATCAATAGATACTTTAGCTGGCAACTCTCCCAGACCTGCCATAATAACATTAAGTTCTTCTGTAGTAAATGTTAGTGTCCAACTTTGCATTTCTTTCTCCTAAAAAAATAAAGCGGTAGCTGACCTAGAGAGAGAGGAAAGGAGGCACAGCCAGCTACCACAATAATTATA
>VMHT01127769.1_pt1 | contig 18703 bp, 17 predicted proteins | sample 4693611 | NCBI WGS metagenome assembly VMHT01 (sample SAMN12280063, study PRJNA550983) | marine metagenome | isolation source: seawater sampled from same location over 5 years 0.02-0.2 micron viral filtrate | place: USA: collected off the coast of southern California halfway between the port... ...
CAGATACTGTATTTGATAATGAAGCTCCTAAATTAGATATGTCTGAAAGAGATAGATCAAAACCTTTTAGTGACTTTATTACTAAAGAATTAAATATGCAGTCTGGATATGGATTTAATCCTGAAATACCTGATTTTGCAGGTGGAACAGTAGGTAAAAAATATATTCCTGCTAATAATCAAGAAAGATATCGAACAACAACAATTTCAAGTGAAGTATATCCTGATACAACAACCACAAGAGATAGATTAAAAAATTTTAGTCTTGATAAAGAATCAGGTTATTTAAGAGGTCCTGAAGGATTATTTTATAATCCAGAAACAGAACAATTTTTACAACAAAAAGATGTATATGGACCTGCTCCACAATTACAGGGTTATCAATACGATCCAAGACTTAAAGGAATTTTATCAACAGCAGTAAATCCTAACTATGGAAGTCAATTTAAAGAAGGCGGTAAAACTATGGATATAAAACAACAAACTAAAAACGTAGCATCACAAGGTCGTTATGGCGACTCTATGCTTTTGCACGTTAATCCAGCAGAAGTTAAAGGTTTGGCACAAGCCTTGCCTATAACAATTAATCCACAAACAGGACAGCCAGAGGCTTTTTTACCCTTCCTTGCTCCTTTATTAGGTAGCACATTAGCTAGTAGTTTAGCTGCTAGCGGTGTATTAGGTGCAACATTAGCTGCTAGTCCTGCACTTGCAGCAGGTCTTGGAGCAGGTTTAGCTACATATGCACAAACAGGTGGTTCTGGCTCTAAAGCATTATTATCTGGTTTAACAGCAGGATTTGGAACAAATGCAGCAAATACAGCAGCACAAGCAGCAAATGTAGGTCAACAAACTACAGCTAATATTGCAGCAGGAATGACACCAGATGCAGCATCAGCAGCAGCACAAACAGCATCAGCATTAGCACCAAGAGCAGCTACTGGTCCTTTAACAGCACTTAAAGATACATTTGCAGGTGGTTTTGATCCAGGAGCAACAGCATTAACAGAAGGATTAATGTCTCCTAGTGGATTTGCAACAGTAGGTACAGCAGGTACACAAGGAATAATGCAATCACAAGAAGAATTTGAAGCTATGCTTGCAAGAAATGCTAGAGAGCAAGAAGAAGAAAGACAAAGAATAATAGCTGAAAATCCAGAAATGATACCTATAGCTACAGGTGGCGTTACTAAAATGCAAGAAGGTGGTGAAACTGATCCATTAATTAATCCTAATACTGGAGATTATTATTCTTTTCAAGATATTATGGGTGGCTATTATGGTGGACCTGATAATCCTAATAATTTAGGCAGCTATAGAGATACAGGATATGTGCAAAAAAGAGAAGCAGTACCTGTAGACCCATATTTTATGCCAGGATTTCAAGGTGAAGCTACATACTTTAATAATTTAAATCCTAGTGCTACAGACATAACTAGTGGTGAAGCACCAGTTTTAGATACATCAGCGAGACAAGCACCTTCTTCTATACCTAGAAGATTTGATCCTACACAAACTGTGGGTTATCAAAATTTCTACGGAGATCAAGCACAAGATATAGTTCCACAAATGGTTGATCCATATGCACCAGTGCAGTTTGAAACACCTCCTCCTCCTGTATTAAATCAACCAAGACCTTTTCCAACAATGCCTATAGCAGGACCTCCTACTCAATTAGAAGATTCAGTAGAACCAATGCCTAGTGATCCAGGTATGGGTGATATAGGTAATTTAGTTCCTGGTGATCCAACTCCTAAAGCTATAGCACAACCAACAACTCCAGAAGAAAGCGTAGATATAGCTAATTATGTAAGTCCTAACTTGCAAAATATGCCACCTTTAGATTTTAGTAATTTACCTCCTATAGATATAAATAATTTACCAAATTTTGATTTTAGAGCAGAAGGCAAACAATTAAAACCAGTTCCAGAAGGCAATAAAGGTTTAGCAAAATTACCTGATGATGTAAGAAATACAATGGGTTTCATGCAAGAAGGTGGACCTACTGAAATTATGCAAGACCCTTTAACTGCACAGTTAATACAGTTTTTAATGGGTGAAGTACAAGATGATACTATTGTTGGAGACTTTATTAATAAATATGGTAATGAAGTATTTATGCAAGTAAGAGAACAAGTATTGCAAAGTATAGTTCCTGGATCACAAACTCAAGGTCAGATACAAGGCATGGCTAATGGCGGTATGCAAGATGATGTAACTGGAATGATAGGCTCAACACAACCAGTAGCTGTATCACAAGATGAATACATAATACCAGCAGATGCTATGTCTATGCTTGGTGATGGCAGTTCAGATGCAGGTGCTAAAAAATTAGATGCAATGCTTGATAGGATTCGCATGACTAAAACAGGAACAACCAAACAAGCTAAAGAAATTGATGATAGCAGAGTAATGCCAGCATGAATGAAACAGCACAAAAACTAGAACAAGATATTGATATATCGTTAGTTTTACCTGGACAAGTAAGTATGATCTGGGATAAATGCGAAAAAATATTATTGCGTTCTTGCAAAAGGTCTGGTGGCAGAATAAATCCAAAAGATATTTATGCTAGATGTATTGAAAATAGAAGCAGTCTTTGGATTATATTTGAAACAGATACTTTAAATATTATAGGTTGTGGTATTACACAACTACACGATTATCCAAGTGGTTTGCGTATGTTAAATCTAGAGCATTTAGCTGGTAAACAATATTCAGAATGGGTCGATAAAGGTTTTGATACCCTATACAAATGGGCAAAAGACAATAAATGTGATGGCATAGAAGCATTAGGCAGACCAGGATTTTGGAACTGGATAAAGAAAGAAAAGGGCTGGAAGGAAACTTCTAGATTTTATGAACTTAAATTTGACAAGGATTAATTATGGGCGGAGGAAGTGGAGGAAGTAGTGCACCTACTGAACAAACAGTCTACAGCGAATCGTTACCACCTTATGTAGAGCCGTATTTTAAGCGACTATTACAAAGAACTGAAGGAGAGTCTTTACAAGACTATACACCTTATGGTGGGCAAAGATTAGCGTATTTTTCACCAGATGAAAGAAAAGCTCAAGCTATGACTAGAGGTTATGCTCAAGCAGGTACACCTCAAGAATTTGGTCAAGCACAACAAATGCTTACTGGTTTATCACAGCCATACACAGCAGGTTATCAAGCTGGTACTGGACCACAAACATATCAAGCAGGTCAATTAGGTCCATCACAGTATGCTGCTGGTCAGTTTGATGCAGGATATGACCCATCTATGAGGGCATCTGGTTATACAGCTACAGCACCAACAGAACAATATCAACCTTTAGGTTTTGAACAAAATTTACAAAGGTTTATGTCTCCTTATCAACAGAATGTTGTTGATATACAAAAAAGAGAAGCTAGAAGACAATCAGATATTACAGGTGAACAGATTGGATCACAGGCTGCGCAAGCTGGTGGTTTAGGTGGATATCGTGAAGCTATCTTACAGGCAGAACGTGAAAGAAATCTAGGACAGCAACTAGGTGATATACAAGCTAGAGGTTCTCAACAAGCATATCAACAAGCAGTTCAACAAATAGGTGCAGAAAGAGCAGCAGATTTACAAGCTGCACAGTTTGGTCTACAACAATATGGACTTGGTGAACAAGCTGCACAAAGACAAGAACAACTTGGTCAACAAGCATTTGCATTTGGAGAACAAGCTAAACAACAAGCAGCTAAACTTGGTCTTACTGCTCAACAACAAGAAGAAGCAGCTAGACAAGCACAAGAGAAGTTTAGACAAACTGGATTTCAAGCAGATCAACAGGCTTTACAAGCTCAAGGTCAACAAGCTCTTGCAGGATTTCAAGCACAAGAAGCTGCACGACAAGCACAAGAAAGATTTGGGCAATCAGCTTATGACTTATCACAACGATATGGACAGTCTGCTGCTCAACAACTTGCAGGTCTTGGTCAAGCTAGACAAGCAGATGTACAACAGAGAATTGCTGCATTAACAGGCATTGGTTCTCAACAAAGAGCATTACGTCAAGCTGGACTTGATCTTGGATATGAAGACTTTTACGTCAACAACAATATCCACAACAACAACTTGGGTTCTATAGTAATATACTAAGAGGTGTGCCAGTTCAACCACAAAGAACTGTTAGCACATACACACAGCAACCTGGATTATTTCAACAAACTTTAGGACTTGGACTTAGTGGTCTAGGTTTATATAAAGGCTTACAGGGATAACATATTATGAGTTTAGTAGATAGAGCAAACGAATTAGAGTATGTTCCAGAAGAACAACTTATACAGATGTCTCAGAGTCCTGAAGGGCAATATCCACAATTTTTAGTTTTATCTGAAATACAAAGACGCAATCAAATGAGGCGTATGTATAAAAATCAGATGGCTAAAATAAATCAACCTACCACAACTGTTGCAGAAGAATCAGTTATGGAGTTAGCTGATCAAGGTGCTGTACCCATGATGGATTCGCTTTCATCTCTCTCTTCATCCGAAGGTGGTCTTAGGAGTATGGCACCGACCCTTATGAAGTCTGGTGGAATAACACAAATGCAATCAGGTCGTAGCACAGCATTAGAACAAAGTTTTATGCCACCAGGTAGAAATGAATTACCTATGTCTTCTGAATCAGCTAGTAGTTTAAGAGGCGGTATATCTAATCTTGCAGAAACATTAGGTTTAATTGATGAAGAAGGCAATATAGACCCAGTGCAAGCATCATTATTAGGTTTAAGTTTTGTACCAGGAGTAGGATTAGTTGCTGGAGCAGGTCGACTTGGTTTAGGTGTAGCAAAATTTTTAGCTCCAAAAGCTAAATCATTTTTTATGAAACCAAATCCTCTTCGCTCTAAAGGATTACAACCTGGTCAAAGAGTTATAGTTGATCCTAAAAAAGGTAAAACAATGATACAAAGCACAGGCAAAGATGCAGGTAAAGTAATACCTGAAACAGTTGCTGATGTAAGTAAAATAGCAACAACAGCAGGAGCAGTTGCAACACCTTTTGCTGTAAGTAATATATTTGCACCTGATGAGTCAGCAGAGCCTGTAGTTGAAGAATTAACAGAAGAACAAAAAGAAATAAAAAGATTACAAGATTTGTTAGCAGAAGCAAATAAACCAAAAGATGAAAGTGAGCCAGTAAAAAAAGGACTAGGATCAGATGATTTCTTAACACTTGCACAAGTAGGTGGAATATTTGGTGGTGCTAAAAATTTAGGTGAAGCAGCTATGGGTCTTGGTAATTTAGCAGGACAAATACAAAAAACTAGACGTGAAAGTGGATTAGAAGGTGCACAAAGAAGTTTACTTGAAGCACAAACTGCTAAATATATTGCTGATGTTGCTAATATGGATTTAGATAATGCTTTACAACAATATTCTGCAATACCTAAATTAGTTGAATCTGGTGTTTTAACTCCAGAAGAAGCAAAAATAAGAGAAGCTGCATTAATACAAAGAATTAATGAGTTTCAAGGCACGGCTACAAATACAAGTCAAAAATCTTATTCACAATTTGTAAGTTAATAAATGGAAAAAATAAAATTACCTGGTGATAAAGTTTTAAATATTCCAGATGATATTGATCCACAGTTAAGGGCACAAATAGCTGCTGATATAAAAGCAGATTTTGGCATTGATATAAATCAAACTACTATATTAGGTAGAGCAGCAGAGTTGCCCAAAGGAATAGCCAGAGGTGCTATAGGTTTAGCAACTGATGTTCCATTAGGTATTGCATCTGTATTTGATGTTGGTAATGATGGAAAAGTTGTCAAAGGCTTACAAGCATTTAAAAAGAAAGTAAGAGAAGAGTCTCCATTAGCTGCTGAACCAGGATATGAAGATTTGTGGACTACCAAACTTAGTGAAGGATTAGGTTCATTTGTACCTTTTCTTGGTGCAGGTCTTGCAGGTAGGGCATTAACTCAAGCTCCAAAACCATTTTTTAGTAAAGGTTACTTTAAAACTCCAGAATTTACTTTACCTGCTGCATTAGCAGTACCCACTGGTGTTGCACAGCAAGCTGATAGAGTGCAGATGGCTAGAGAAATGGGTGAAGATGTTGGAGGTATCTCTGAAACAGTAGCAGAGCTAGCAGGTGGTGTCATAGGTATATCAGAAGTATTACCTATTGGTGCATTATTAGCTAGAACATCTAAGACTGCATTAAAAGATTATGCACTTAGAGATAAAATTAAATCAGCTTTAATACAAGGTACACAAGAAGGTGCACAAGAAGTATTTGCTAGTCTTTCACAAGACCTTGTAGCTAGAGGTTTATATAGTGATGAACTACCAATAGGTGAGAGTTTAGCTGATGAATTTACTATTGGTGGTGTTATTGGTGCAGGTGCTGATCTTGTTGTTAATAGTTTTGCTGGTCGTAGAGGCATTGGCAATGAAAATCTAAAACAAAGAGAAGCACAGTTAAGACAAAATAGAATACAGCTACAAGATGAAAAACGATTTGATAAAGCTGTAGAACAAGGTTTAGTAGAAGAGATACAACCAGTAGAAGTTAAAGATAAACCAGATATACCTATACCTATAGGTGAAATACAACCATTACCAAACTTTGAGATTATTCAAGATACTCAAGGTAACTTTAATTTACTTGATACAAGCAAAGAAGGTAGCCCTGTTCTTAAAACATTTGAAGCAGAAGCAGAAGCTATTGTTGCTAAAGAAAAAGAACTTAATAAGTTAAGAGTTAAAAATCTTAAAATAGATATTGAAAATGCCCTATACAATCAAGGACTTATTAATAGTTCTTCTGGTTTTGATTTAGGTGTAACTTTATTAGACCCTAATAGTATTCAATTAAACCCTCAATCAATATTAAACTTTGATTCAAAAGTTAAAAAAGTAGATCGTAAAGATATTGAATCTTACTTTACTAAAAAGAAAGTTGATTTAAAACCAACATACACAATGCAAGAAGTAAGAAAAATTCTTGCACCCAAAGACCTTAATAGATTGCAGTCAGATATGGCTCAACAAATCTTTAGACAATCTGAAAAACGAGGCGAACCATCCATTCGTGATGATAAATCCCAAGTTAATGTAAACAATAAATATATTAAAGAAATAGCAGCATCTAAGAATATTGAATTAGATTTCAAAGACCCTGCTGTTCAACACTTTACCAGAGAAGTTACTGGTTATGATGATATATCCAAAGTAAAAAATCGTGGTGCAAAAGAATTATTTTTAGCACGTTTACATTCCCTACCTAAGTTTAATTTCAAAACAAAACTCCCAGACTTTAGACCAAGACAGTATTCAGCAGAAGATATGGCTAACTTTGTAGCTAATATGGGTATTAACAATACTGAGTTCTCTGTTGCTGATCTACTTAAAGCTGGTCCTACAGCAGGCAACAAACCTGCAACGGAACAATTTGTAAGAGACTTAACAACCAGTGGTAGAGCTAATAAAGTTGAAGGCACTAACAAATATAAAATAAATAAAAACTACGAGTTTGAAGTAGCCAGGAAAGCAGAAGGATTTAATGAAACACCAGAAGAGTTTGGTGAAAGACTTGTAAGAGAAGGTGTATTACCTCAAGAGACTATTGACCAGTTAATTGAGGCTGAGAAAGTGCGTCAAGAAAAATATTTACCACCGAAAGAAGTAGCTCCAAAAATGATTAACTTTGCACAATCTGTAGAAGAAGGCAGAGTTAATAAGTTTGCACAAGAAGCTAAAAAAATACTAGACAAAGCAGGTCTTAAAGATACTGGTGTAATTATTAGTGATGATATTTTATCTACAACCAGTTTAGTTCAGACACCAGATGGTGTAATTAAACGTGATCCTAAAGTAACAGATATAGCTGAAGCAGAATATGATAGAGATACAGATATAGTATTTGTTTCTTTAAATGCAGTAAATCCAGATGGTTTAGCTACTGATGCTGAGATACAACAACGTATTAATAGAATCATTGACCATGAAATGATTCACGCACTTAGAGCTAAAGACTTAATTAACGAACAAGAATATCAATATTTACGACAAGAAGTAAAACGCAGAAAAGTGCCAGAGTCTGTAGATGCTACAGCATTTAATAATAAAGAAACTTATTATGCTCGTTCCAAAAGAATTAATACTCAAGTAGAACAAACATCTCGTGGCAAAGATTATCAAGAAGAAGTTTATGTAGAAGAAGCTATTGCTGAACTATATCGTAATAGATTCTCTCAACCAGCTATTCCAAAGAAAGCTGAAACTATATTTGAAAAGATTACACAGTTCTTTAAGTCTCTTGGTCAAGCATTTAGACGTTCTGGATTTGACAAGTCAAGCGATATATTTAGAGCAATAGAAGAAGGCGAAGTTGGTAAAAGAGAACGTGGTGAAATAAGAACATTACGAGAAATAGATCGTGTGCCTCTTGCTGATGAACTACAACCTATTGTAGAAATAGACGAAACAAGACCAAGAACTCCATATACAACTATAGGGGTTGATGAAGATGGGAATGAAGTTATTATTTCTACAACACCTATAGAACAGTTTCCAGGTACAGTACCTTCAAGACCTCTTACAGGTTTAACACTTAGACCTAGAGCAGGAGTAGGTGGTCCAGATGCAACACCTGTTGGTGAAGTATATGACGTAAACAAATTAACACCAGAAGAATATTTAGATACTAAAAATTTTATTCTAGATAATTATAAAAGAATTTATAAAGATGTTCCTAAAGGTGTAAAAAAAGACGGAAGAAAATTTCTTAAATGGATGAGAGATAATGCACCTAATGAAGATTATAAAATAATTTCTTCTAAAGTTTTAGAAACTTTAAATAAACTAGCTAATGCAGGCATAGATACATTTATAGAAATTAAAGCATTGCCTCGTGGTAGAAGAGGACAAAATGCATATAGTCCATTAGAAGGACAAAATACAGTTACTTTAGCTAATAGAAGAGATTCAGGTCGTGATGATGGAGTAAATTATGAAACTATATTGCATGAGTTTATACATTCAGCAACTGTTCCTATTATTTATAAAAGAAAATTAGGTGGATTAAATAAAAAAGCAGATAAATTATTTAAAAATTTAGAAGAAATACAAGAAAAATTTGCAACAGAAATTTCTAGTCGTTGGAAAAATGTAAGAGATAAAATAGAAGAATATCAGTCTACAGCAAATGAAGATATAGCATTAGAACTTGATAAATTAATATTAGAACCAGCAGAAAAATATTTACTTGAAGGAAGTCGTTATATAAATAATGGTAAATTTGAAAGAATAACCTCTCCATTAAATGAAGATAGACTTCAGGGTAGGATGCGTGAGTTAAATTTTAGAATTTTGCAAATGGGCAGACATTTTATTGGTTATCAAACATATGGATTACAAGAACCAAAAGGAAAAACTTTTCAAGAATTAAGAAAAAATAAACAAGCTGATCTTTCTGAGTTTTTAACTTTTGGTTTTACAAATAGACAGTTTCAAGAACTATTAGAAAGTGTTGATTTTGTACCTAAAAAACAAAGTGCATGGTCTAAATTTGTAGATTCTATTAGAGAATTTATAGGATTGCCTGTAAAAGCTAATACTGCTTTGTCAGGATTTTTAGAAAATGCTTCTACATTAGTGGATATTGCTGCAATAGAACCAAGTGATGTTTTATCAGGGCAAAGAGATGTAGTCATAACAACATCAGATCGGCAATCTATAGATGATGAAATAAATAAACTAGGCACACAAATATACAACCTAGAACAAAGAGCAGAAGCTGATAGGCAATATCTTAGCAATGATGCATATAACCAAGATATGCGTAGGATTAGTAACTTAAAAGCTAGACAAGAAGATTTAATACGACAACGTGCAGAGTTGCCTCCAGAACAACCGCCTTTATTTAGTAGAGCACAAGATATTGGATCACCTCTTGATGAATCTCTTAGTTATAGATTAAATGATAGAACTTTAGAACGTTGGTTAAAATATCATAATTATGAAAACTTAAATGAAAGACCAGGTGCACCTAGAACAGAAGGTGAGATAGATGCAGCATATAGAAGAAATGATCCTGCTCTTAATGAATCTTATGTTTTATACCCAGATAGAGTAGAAACTTTCTTTGCACCTACTGGTGATAAGTTATCTAAAAAAACATACAAGAATCCAACACATAGACAATTACTTGTAGACTTTGATTACATACCTCGTACACAAAAAGCAGATATATCTAAAAGATTTAAATCTTATGATGGTGATGTGCCTACATTTAGCAGAGCACAATTAAAAGTTGAGCCAATTAAAAGAGTAGATCAAATAGATATGGATGCAGATGAAGTTAGTGATATAGCTGAATTTGCAAGAACTTCTAGAATTGCATATAACAAAAAATTAAAAACAATACCTTTAGATTTAGTTAATAAATATCCAAAGTTACGAGAATTATCTTTAAAAAATTTACGCAAACTTCTTAATAAAAATGGAAACTTAGTTGTTTATAGAAGTTTAAATCTTTCTGAAAATGAAGAAATTATAAATAATGGACAATTGCCAGATGATCCATTTGCAAGTACAACTTTAGACAGTAAATATGCTCAAACTATTGGAAAAGATATAGCAGTTCAAAGAGTTATTGATACTAAATTAATAAATAGGTTATACAAAGATAACAAAATATCAGAATCTGATTATAAAGTTTTAACTAAACAGTCTTTAGATATGTTTGACAAAATGGATAAAGATGCAGTTATGACTAAATTAAGAAATGAAGGCATTGAATTAATAAGAAAATTTGAAAGACCTATTAATGTTTTAAGATATGAAATACCTTTAGATAGAGTCATATTACATATGCCTATGATCCCATCTATTATTAAAAATAATTTAACAGAAGTAGCTGAACAGATTGCTAGAGATGGTGGAGATAGTGAACCTAATTACAATGATTATGTTCAAGATGGAATGACTGAAGAAGAGATTGAAGATGGAGAAATAGAATATGAAGATGATTTATCAAGCTACAATAGTGAAATAAATAGTCTTACATCAGAAATTGAAGATGGTTTGCTTAACATGGAAGAAGAATCTGAGGTTATTGCAAATCTTGATGGTATAACACCTACATATATTTATAAACCTACCAGTGGCGAATTAGAATTTAAAGATACTTTTAGACGTGGCAAACGTTTTGCTAAAGAAAGTAATACATCAGAAAATAAAAAACTCATAGAAGCCACTGAGAGAGTCGAGGAGATTGTTAAATCTACACCGAATGGTGAAATACCACCTGTTAATCCAAACGCTTCTGACGTAGCATTTAAAGCATTTCTAGATTTTAACGATACTAGCAATACGTCTACCCCACCAGATGATATACCTACATTCTCTGTTGGTGCTATCCCAGAAGAGTATCAAGATCAAGTAGATGTTGTTGGTTACACAGAACCAAGAAAATCATTTGGTGCAAGAATGATTGACTTTACTTCTGATCCTATTAGTAATATTAAAAATTCATTTAGATTTGTAAGAACTCAACTTGTTGATAAATTAGATTTAATAGATAAAAAAATTACTCAAGCTATAGAAGATAATGACGAAGTAAGAGCTAATAATAATACAGCAGATACAGCAACTATGGCTGCATTACGCATGGCAGATAGAGCCAGAGGATTGTTTCAAGGGATGCTTACAAGAGGTTTTGTTAGTGATTCTGTAAAAGGTGAGGATGCTTTAGCTAATGTTAATGATCTTGAGTTAAGCACAGTCTACAATCCTTATATTGAAGGAGATACTGGAACTGGTGGTCTTATGCAAATAATATCACCACTATATGCAGACCCTACTGTAAACAGAGAGTTTTTGTTTAAGTTATATGCAACATCAAAACGTACAGAAAATTTTGATAAAAATGGACAACTTGTTGAATCACCACTAACAAGAGCAAAAGCACAAGAAAATATACGAAACATTGAACAAAACTATCCTAGTGTCATAGAGGTTTATAATAATTATCAAAACTGGAATAACCAGTTAATAACCTTTGCAGAAAATAAAGGATTGCTTGACCCACAACAAGCAAGATTATGGAGAGAACACTCAGCATACTATCCTTTCTACAGGAAGATGGTAGATGAAGAAAATATTTTAGGTCCTCGAATCGCAGCAGGATCATTGCCTAACAATCCATTAAGCATACAAATTACTGGATCAGAGAATCCATTAGATGTTGATCCTATAGAAGCTATAGCTAGAAACTCTTTATCTATATTAACAGCAGCTTTAAAGAATGATGGCACATCAAAATTACTTAGAGATTTACAATCTATTGGTAGTGCAAAAAGACTAGAGTCGCCTGACGAAATTAAAAGAGCATCACAAAATAGAATATTTGTTTTTGAGAATGGTCAAAAAACTTTCTATAGTGTAGAAGACCCAGAACTATTCTATGGCTTACAGTCTGTAGGTGGTATGAACACTGACTTTATTACTAAGATACTTGCAATGCCAGCCTCTATATTAAGAGATACAGTTACAAGAGACCCAGGATTTGTTGTAGTTAATATACTTAGAGATACTTTGTCATCTGCTGTAACATCTGGTGCACCCATTGGTGCAGATGGATTCAGACCTGTTATAGATTCATTTAAGAATATGTTTGAGGACATGGAAAACTTAGAGAAGTTTGGTGTTCTTGGTGGATATGATTTCCAAAATGATGAGGGTACTGTCAAACAATTTATTGATAGAAGCATGAGACAAGAGGGTTTAATGCCTGACAACTCAGCTAGTGCACAAGATATGTTCTTTAAACTTTGGGATGGATTAGGTGCATTAACAACTAAATCTGATGGTGCAACAAGAAAAGCTGTATATGATGCAGTCTATAAAGACCTTATAAAAAGAGGGTATACAGAAGCACAAGCACAATCAGAAGCAGCCTATCAAGCACTTGAGATAATTAACTTTGGTAGACGTGGACTATCACCAATGTTTAGAACAATTACTGCTGCGATACCATTTTTAAACGCAAGGATTCAAGGTCTTGATGTTCTGTTTAGATCATTTACTGGTAAATATTCTGCTATAGAAAAACTCCAGGAAGGAGAAACTAGAGAAGATGTTAGAAAAAGAATATTAAAAACAGCAATCACAAGAGGTGGGTTCTTGATGGCTCTAACAGCCATGTATTACATGATGGTTAGTGATGATGAAGAATATAAAAACCTTAGACGTGAAGTTCGTGATGACAACTGGATTATTCCATTAGTAGATGGCATACCTGCTCTCAAGATTCCTATACCATTTGAGGTTGGAATGATCTTCAAAACGTTCCCAGAAAGGTTTATAGACGAGTTTATGGGCAGAGAAATAGAGCCAGAACCTTTAACATCAGTTAAAAGACAATTAGGAACGTCAGCCAAAGTACCTTTCTTTGATGGTGGTTTAGGTTTCCAATTATTAAAACCAATAGCAGAGGTATATCAAAACAGAAATACCTTTACTAACACAGAGATTATTCCCTACTATCAACAAAAATTAGAATCAGGACTACAATCTAGGCGTAGCACCAACGAATTACTAAGGGTTATAGGCGAAACATTAAACGTATCACCAGCAAAGCTAGAGCATCTATTTAGAGGTTATACAGGAACACTTGGAGGTTATGTATTAGATGTAGCAGATGTTACTGCCAGAGGTGTTACAGGAACGCCTCTCATACCACCTAATCTTAATTCTATACCAGTGCTTAGAAGATTGCTTCTAGACATAGACAGGTCTGGAGGAGGACTACAGCAACAGTTCTATGAATTAAGAAGTGAAGTAGATACAGCAGTTCAAACCATGAACAAACTTAGAAAAGATGAAAGGTTTGATGAATACTCAGCTTATCGTTCCAATATGCAAGGTGTCTTGAATGTTAAAGGACAGGTCAGAAGTATAGAAAGATACATGGATAACTATAGAAAACGCAGAGATAGACTTCTCAGAAGAACAGATATTTCTCCAACAGCGAGAGGTGAATTGCTGAAACAAATGGAATTAGAAAGAGACAGACGACTAGCGATAGTGCCAGAATTAAGGGATAGAGCAAATATCCCAGTGATTAGAGGTGTTTAGCCAAACAGTCTAGTTACTTTGTTGTAGCCTTTTGACTTGTAATACTCTATTTCTTTCTCTTCTTTCAAGGGTTTTAGATGAAAGAAGTCAGCGTATTGTGTATGCCTAGCATGAAATAACCTAGCGTAGAAACAAATGTAATCATTGCTGATCTTAAATTCCCCACCTTTGGTTTCAATCTCCTTGTTCCATCTAATACGATTAATAATCGCCCAGTGTGAGTAGTGCTTTCTACCACTGTTAATGGCATCAAACGTATACTCCTCAAACTTTTCCCACACTTTAGGATTGGCTTTATGCCACACCCACCACTTCTGCTTTCTCTCTTCTAATTGTTTTTCTAATTCTTCAATCATCTATCGCCTCCAACTTTGTGTTTCCCGAAGGATCATAGACCAGTAAATATTTATTGCATACCATCCCAGGCTGCCGTTCAAACATTGACTGGTAAATATTTTATTTAGCAGCCCCCAGGCTGCGTCATTTTTTTTCATCTAACAATTCTTGAATCCAAGGTGCAAATCTAAAGTTCTCTTTATCCTCTTTAAACAAAGATACAAAGTGTTCTGCATCTACAAGCACCAATGGTTTACTTCTATTTCTTTTAATGACTACAAGTGGTTCATAGCCTTTGCAGTTCTCTTTTGCTTGTGCATACGCTTTCCAAACATTAACTGCTTCTTGATTCTTACATTCTATGGAATAGGGAAACTTCTCCCTTGATTGTTTGCCAAGAATAATATCCTCACCTTGACTTCCCATAGGTCTTGATTCCAAGTCCTCTTCATCAAAACCCAACTTATCTATTAATAGTCTAGCAAACCACTGTTGTAATTTGCGACCTTTCGCTTTGGCACTTGATGTTTTCATTCTTCGTAAACAAAAACCATGATCTCGTTTTCGCCTAGTTTAGCCATTCCAATTATCTCTTGCCCTTTAAACTTCTTTTCTGCTGTAGCAAAAGTTCTTGATTTAACTATAGGAGTATTAATCTTATGTTCTCCATCATCCCCATCCACGATAATCGACTTAATTATATTCATCCATACTCCTTTATTATTAAAATTCCTCTATTTACTTGATCTAATAATTCTTGTTCAGTTCCATAGGCTTTAATAAATCTAGCTTTATAAGGATGCCTACTGATAAAAGGTTCTTCCATACCACCCTCTCTATGATGTCGAAAGCATAAAGGTAAAACAAATAGATGTGCGTTCTCAATCGTTTTACCTTTAACATGATGTATTTCAGCAGGTGTGTTATAGAATCCTTTATTGCGACACACTATGCATCCAAGCTGAACAACTTTGTCCATATGTTCCTTTTCACTTTTGTTTGGATTTCTTCCTTTTAGAGCCATCTTTGTTTCCAAATATCTTTTCCCAATTATCTTGGTATTGTGTTCCCTTTTCTGGTCTACGTTTACTCCCTTTCGACATCTTCATCCCATATAAAACTTACAGTAGTCTTACCAAAAGAATCATACTGAATCTTCCATACCTTAAAAGGACAAGCATTAAGCCAAGCATAGAATTCTCTAGCTTTTTGGTTCATGCACCATACCTTTTACGTTCTTCTCTAGCATTAACCATTTTAGTACGCCACTCTTCAAAGCCTATCTCTAATGCTTTTAACTGCACCTTACAAGAAGATAAGAATCCTTTAGCAACTCCTACCTTTAATCTAGCTTGATACAATTCATCTTGATTCTCAGCGTAAGTCTCTTGTGCAATATTAGTTTTATGACCCATAGACATTGCTTTAGTCTTTAATACAGCAAATATCTTTTTTACGTCTGCCTCAGATTTAAACAACTCATACTCAGCTTTTTCTATAACTGGTGCAAGATTTCTAATTTCTTGCATCCAGTTTTCTTGTTGTTGCTCATCCATTAGTCTCTATCCCACTTACAATTAATAATATCTTCAAAGACCTTTGGATTATATTTTTCTGTTAAATAAAAAAACAAAACAACAGCAACGTATAAAACTATAAAAATTACAACAGCATAAATAAAAAAATCAGACATCATGCCCTCTCTTTTTTAGTTCAGCTTTTTGTTTTTCATTTAGCTTTTTTGTAGCTTTAATTACTTCTTCTCTAGTAGATTGATATTTATTCCATTCCATAGTTTCTAGTTCTTTTTTATCATTCAAAGTGCTTTGATAATAATGAAACGATAACTTTTTATCTTTTTCCTCTTCTTGCAGTTCTGCTTTTCTTCTTCTTACAAGTGCTTTTTTATCTGGATATGCCATTGAGAATCCCCCTATCTTCAATTATCTTTTGGACAGTTTCACTGTGTTTGAATTCTAAGTATTGCATCAAAACATCATGTGCTTCTTTGCCATACTTACCTCTTAGTTCAGTCAGCAACTCTTGGTAAGCCGACAGGAATTGGAAAAATATATACTCGTCTATATTATTTTCCAACTCCATTACATCTTCTTTAGTTCCAAGCATACTAGAATGGGATATCTTCATCAGAAAATGTAGGGTCTGCTTTTGGTTGTTCCTGTTTCTTAGGCATAGGAATGTCCATTCTTGCATACTTATAGTCCTTGCCATTCTTGGAAGTCCTATCCCATAAGGCAACTCTTAACTCTGGTGTTGCACCAGACTTTACCTTTTCTACTAACTCCTTTAAGAGTTCTTTAGGTAACTCGATAGTACCAGTCCAGTCTGGTTGTTTCTCGTTATCCTTAAAGTCATTGGTGAAAATTGCACCATCACATTGTACTTTGTCCATTTAGCTTTCCTCCTTTTTATCAAGCTGTTTAACAAATTCAGCAATCTTCTCTTGAAAAGAATCATGCTGTTCCCTAAAGTGTTCTTTGATATAAGTTATATCTTCCATGTTTGCTTTATACATAGACCTTATAGAATCCTTATCATCTAAACCTTTAGCTATTGTAAGAATCCCATTAACTTTAGCCACTGCCCATGCTTCTGATTTATCATCATCAACATTCTTAGGTTCTTCTTTAGGCTCTACCTTTGGTTCTGCTTTGGCTTTTTTGACTGGTTTAGATTCTTTATCATCACTGGTTGGTAAATCTTCACCACCATAAATGTAATGACCTAGACCAAACATAGCCAAACACTTAACAAGACAACGCATTTTAGTATCACTAACTTGTCTTGAGTTAGGATTCTCTACTGCATTATTTTTATAGTCCATGACTGGTAGCCACATATCCCTTGTTAAAGTTCCTATCTTAACTTGGCATCTTACTTCTGCTGTACCATCTGGCATCTGCACATAAGGAATACCACTATCTTTTTGCTCATAGAATCTAATTTGTGCATCTGGATAATTCTCCATGAGAATACCCCACGCCCATGCCCATGATAAATAAGACAAGTTCATCTTCTTTTCTATGTGATCGCTACAATCAACTTTTGATAGCGTATCCCACACATCTTTATAAGTAAGTTCTTTAGCCATTGTTTATCTCCTCAATTTTAAATGCTCCATTAACATGATAGAGCAAGTCTGCTATTGCATGACACTCTTGGATATCTATACCACCATACTCAAACAAACTAGTAGCACCTCGTTTAGATTTAAAATAGTTCTTTTTAATCCATTCCAAATGTCTTTCTGGAATTTTGACTGTGATGATCTTTTCTTCATCTCCCATTGTTTACCTCCTCTTGGTATTGATTGCAAAATTCAGCGACATTACAGTAATTGCCTGTGCAACGCATACACTCTCCCTTAGAATGTTCTATTGACACGCCTGTAAGTTCGCCATCCTTTATATACTTCTCAGCATCATCAAGACTAGGTAAAACCCTAACAGCAGTTTTCCTACCTTTCTTCATTACTCTGTAAGTATCTTCTTTCTTCCACCTTTCCTCGTCAGAACACAAGGGAAGTTCATCATTCAACAAAGCACTTAACTCTGAATCTTGATGTAGTGAAACTCTTTCTTCTATAAACTTTGTTTGTTCTTCGTAAGACCAAACTGGTATTTCAACAACAGTAATTGCACTAACTGGATAATCACCACCACGTCTTTGACGTTCACGTTTGTTCCAGTCTCTGGCTACAGCAATAATATTTAACTGGTCAATAGTTTCTCCTGTGTCGTGTTTGTGTAACCATGCATAACAATTCAGTTGTTGTTCCCAATCTGGTTTGCCACCTTTCATTGCAGATATGACAGTCCATACAGAAGTTACCTTATAATCTTTTAAAGTGTTTTCATCTTTTGCCAAGCTATCTGTTTGACCACTGATAGTCCACCCATGCACATCTGCAAAGTATCTTTGCTCAGTAACAGTATCATCATGGTTCTCGTTGGCTCTTTCTAATACAGCATGGATGCCTTGACCTAAAAGTTTCCATACCTCGTCTGAATAATCTACAGTAATTTGTTCTTGATGTTGATCGTTTAACAATCTAATTCTAGGAGGTTGTAATAAACCAGTGACAGATATTACTGATTCCCCCTTGCTGTATTGATCATTCTTTAATGCTCTGATGATCTCTACTGGTACGTTATGTTTGTTTGTGTATTTCATTTTTTAGTAAATATCCAAAAAGTTATTGCCCACACTAAAATAAATAAGGGTATTAATAATAGTTC
>VMHT01149254.1_pt1 | contig 18701 bp, 36 predicted proteins | sample 4693611 | NCBI WGS metagenome assembly VMHT01 (sample SAMN12280063, study PRJNA550983) | marine metagenome | isolation source: seawater sampled from same location over 5 years 0.02-0.2 micron viral filtrate | place: USA: collected off the coast of southern California halfway between the port... ...
TTTATCTTTACATTCTGACGAACTTCAAGAATAAACTTTGGTATCTCGTGCTGTTCTCCTAATTGTCCAAGAACTTCTGCATCGGTACTATCAGCACCAGTTCCTGTTTTTTTGCCTGTTGGCTCTAGTCCGATATAGTCAAATAACAGACTTCTAAGTTGCACTGTAGAGTTCGGATTGAACTCTCCTCTGTCTTTAATAAATCTTTGTACTTCGGGATATGAATTTAGTTTATCTACTGCTTCACTAATTTGAAGTTGCATCAAAGTAGAACTTTGAGTCAATCTCTCTGGATCAAACGGAACACCATTACTTTCCACATCACAGAGAAAACGACAGCCAGGTAATAGAATGTTTCTATACACCCAAGTAAGTCTACTATTAGTATCTAGTGCTTTCTTAAACTTGTGAAATAATGTTAGAGTTACAACTGCGTCCATTGCAGCATAGTCTTTCATTACTTCAAAAGGAACTAAATCCCAACTAAAATCATCTTTTAATATGCCATGCTGTTTACGATAGTTATCTATCCACTCATATAGAGTTTGTTCATATTCGCCATAGTCTGTATGCTTCATTGCTAGCATTTTTAGACCGTGTGTTCCAGGTTGTTCATCTAGTAAATAATGTTGAAGCATAGTATCTTCAAATCTAGGAAAGTTAAAATTGAAATGATACTCAAACCATGCCAAGTCAAACTTTGCATTATGAAATACTACTATCTTCTTCTCAAACAGTTGTTGCATATATCCTTCACATTGTTTATCAATACAATCTGTAGAGATATATGCTCCTTGTTGCTTTCCATTGTGTTCATATGAAAGAGAGAACCCAATCATATATCCATCTCGTGGAGATAATGCACTTGTTTCACAGTCAAGAGCTATCTCTTCACCATCAGATGCTAATGCACTGGTAAGAAACACATACGCTTCTTGTGTATCTTCTATGCCTATCTTAAATTCTTCAGGTATATCGTGAACTTTGAGATCTCCAGTTATATAATCCTTAATATTATCTACTGCTTCTTCAAACGATCTCTTTGCTTCTGGACGAAAGGCTATCATAGCAGGATTAATTATAGGCAAAAACTTATCATTTATAAGTCTGCCATTCTCTGCCGTAATAGATGTTTTCTTAGTGAAGTACTTGAAAGGTTCTGAACCTACAAGTATCAAGAAATCATACTCGTCTACATTTATTTCTATATCTACATCTGATTTCAATATCTTTTTCTTTTTAACTGTTGATAAAGCATATCTACTAAATTCAAAGTCAAACCATTTGTGAAAGTCCGTTGAACTCGGACTTGTTTCTACTAGTGCTATCTTAGCCATATAATACTCTCTTAATTTCTCCTATTTGTTCTTTTGTTAAGTTACCGGGGTCTTGATTTTCTTTTAATTTTACTATCTTTACTGCCATGTCCATGCTTTCTGCAAGACCCTTTATTTCCTGTGCTGCTTGACGACCTGCATCGTCTCCGTCAAACATAATATCTATACCTGTTGCTCCCTGCATTTTTAGTAGAGATAATTTTACCCAATTCATCTGTCGTGTACCAAAACAGCACACTGTATTCTTGAGACCATTGTCCCATAGATTCAAGGCATCAAACATGCCCTCTACAAGTATAGCACGATTCTGTATTAGCTTTGGCTTTGCTGGACAGAATGGTAACTGTACTCCATTAGGATAGATATAGTACTTAGGTCTATTCTCTCCTATCATTGTATTGGTTGTCAGTCGCCCGATCAACCCAACTGTTTTACCAGTTATATCACGAATTGGGAAAATTATTCTGCCTTCAAATTTAGGAACATTCCAAGTAAATGCCTGCCAAATCTTTAGTGTTTCTTTTCCTATGTTTCTAAACGGAGCGTCCCAGGTAATTCTATCGTCTGGAAGTTGTATTCCTACTGTCTCCGCTTGTTTTTGTTCTATCTTTTCTTTTATCTTGTGTATCTTTATCTCTAAACTTGTCGCTGGTGCGCCGAAGTGTGTAAATACATTGCCCTTAAAACCACAAGAGAAACAATGCATTACTCCTGTGACCTTGTCTACTCTCATGCTAGGATTTGTGTCATCGTGTTCAGGGTTAAGACACTTTATAACAGCGTCATTTCCCTGAATCTTATAATCAATTCCTTTTTCTGTAAGTAAATCTATTGCAATCATAATATATATTATACTCGATTTTTGAACTTATGTCAAGTACTATTTTTAGCACTCCTTGACAAAGATACCATCGATCATTTTTCCCTTTCTATCCTTTATATCATCATAGGCGACTTCTAAACATTGTTGTAAGTTAGTTCCGTTTCTCGCTGCAATATTAATAAGAATAACTAAACAGTCTCCTATATCATCTTTTATATCTTGTTGTTTGCAAACATTATCAGATAATTCACCTACTTCTTGCATTAGTTTTAGAACTTGATCTTTATCTGTTGCACCATCAATGAGGTTTCTATCCTCATGCCATTCTACTACTTTATTTATTGTATCTATCAATTTTCTTCTCCATTAATTTTATATATTCTTTACTTAATTCTATCATTATAGAATCTCTACTATGTTTCTCTGCAACTATTCCTGTTGTACCTGTTCCTGCAAATGGGTCTAAAACTACACCATTTTTGGGGCAGCCTGCTAATATACAGGGTTCTACTAATTTCTGTGGATAAGTTGCAAAATGTCCTTCTTTTGCACTTGTGTCACTAGGAATTGTCCAGACTGATCTTTTATATTTTAAACCTTCTCCATCTATGCAAGGTTCTTTTATCGCATTGTGATCAAAATGATACTTACGACTTTTACTAAATAAAAACAAATATTCATGTGCTTTCGTACATCTACTTGTTATACTCTCAGGTAGTGGATTTGGTTTATGCCAGATAATATCCTGTCTTAAATACCAACCACTATCTTGCATTGCTAGTGCAAATCTCCATGGCATGCCTAATAGTTCTTTCTTATAGTAACTATCTCCTATATTTATCCATAGAGTTCCAGTATTTTTCATTGTTCTTTTGACTTCTCTAAAAACTGATACAAGTTTCTTTATAAACTGATCTGGAGTATCTTCTAGTCCTATTTGATCGTCTCTTCCTCTAATTGCTCCACACTTTTCACATTTGTACTTAAAAAATTCTTTTGGTCTATTTACAGAACTTCCTATTGCATGCGCTCTAAAGTCTTTGCCTTGATGATTGCAGTTTGGATCACCACCTATCCACTCTGCTGTATTGTAATCTCGAAGATTCCAATAGGGTGGACTTGTTATACAGCAATCAACTGTATTTCTTTTTATACTTTGTAATGCTTTTCTACAATCTGAGTTTATTATCTTTATCATTTTTATACTGGTGGAGGTGACAGGGGTCGAACCTGCGACCTACTGCGTGCAAGGCAGTCGCTCTCCCAACTGAGCTACACCCCCTATAAGTCATACACATCTTCATCTGAAGATAGTGTTTCTTTTAATTCTGCTTTTTCATCTGGATCCATTACAGTATGCGGTCCAATCTTTAGTGTTTCCCAATTAATTTCACTCACAAATCCAGACATCTTATCATTTCTCATCTTTTCACAAGTGAACTTAATTGCGTTCTCCTTGTCTCCCCAATGGGATATTTGATAAGCTGCATCAACTGCGTCAAATATACCTTTCGAGAATCGTACTTGATTATTCTCATTTGTTTGAACTGCAGTAGCTACTAAGACGTTTTCATCTTGTGCTAGATACTTTAATGCTTTTGATATTTCAATCTGTTCCGTCCAGTCATACTGACCTGAACGACTTGGAGCGTTGTGACGCTTGACTTGGTTTAGATAATCAACTACGATAATCCCTAGATCATCATACTCAGCTCGCTTCTGTCGCACTGTACTAATAACTTTCGCTACTGTTAGTGCAGGATCGTAAACTACATCTATTTGATTAGTTCTATTAAACTTCTCTCTTGTGAGTAGTCTATGAAACCTATCAAAATCTTTCTCTTTGAGATAGCTCTCATAGTGTTCCTGTCCATTATCAAAACGGGCTGACCACCACCTTGCAATTTTCTGCCATTCATCAGGGTATAAGTTTTTCTCTATTAGTCTACCGAGAGGCACATTAGTACTCATACTGACAATTCTTTGCAGAATCTGTCTTGTGTCCATTTCGATAGTAAAGTAGAGAGCTGACTTTCCTGTTTCTTGCACTGCTCTCGCAATATTACAAAGGGTAAATGATTTTCCTCCACCTCGCTGTGCGCCGACAACGACCAAATCTTTGGGAGAAAATTTGTAGGATAAATCATAATCTTGATTCAATCCTAACGCTAATCGACTAGTAAGGTCTTCCTCTGAGTCGAATAGTTCTACTGTGTCCATAGCTTCATCTTCGTCTTTTGTATCGACTCGATCTTGCACTTGGACAACTAATTCTTGCAGACTGTCAATGTTTTCCTGTGCGTCTGCTAGTGTTATTGTGTTCTCTATATAGTCATCTATGCGAGTAAGTATTTCTCCCTGTGCAAACTCGTTCTTTAAATAATCGAGCAGGAGATATGGATCGACTTCTGTTTCAACAGATTCGATTGCATAGATTTGTTCTTGTAATTCTCTAGACCTGATACTGGATTTTAGGTCTTCAAAAGTAGGTAACTTGTGATATTTTAATACATGCTTGTCAATTATACCATGAATTTTTTGGTAGGTTGTTGATGGCAGATAATGGGATTTCAAACGATTCCAAGTTACAAAATCGCTTTGTGATATAATCTGTTTAAGTAATGCTGATGCTAATGTCAATTATTCTCCCAAATAAAGCGAGTGCGGGGAAAATCCCCACACTCTAAGCTAAACTAGCCAATGTTTTTTCTTGCGCTGCCATCGTAGTCTGAGCAGGTTAGTCCTCTTCTTGTAAGCATAGTTTTAACACCTCTTACAGTTTTACCGACTTCGTCTGCAATATCTTCAACTGACATATCAGAAATTTCTAGATCAGCAAGAACGTCTGCTTTACCGTTGCCTTTTACATGCTCTTGTTTTGGTATAGCATTAATCTCGCCAGCTCTTAGTAAAGAAAGTGCTTTTCCTCTGATTGAGTTTACACTTTTACCAAGAGAGTCTGCAATCGCTTCAACGAAAGCTCCATCATTTACCATATTGATAAATGTTGATTCTTCATCATCGCTGTAAGTCTTTACAGATTCCATCTTTGGTGCAGGTTTAACATGTGATGTTAACTGCATAGATAGAATTTTACCTTGAATTGACTTAGCACTAAATGCTCCGCCTTCAAAGTTCTCAGCAATCTCAGCATATGTATACTGACCGCTGTTGTCTTCAACAAATGTTGCAAGAGTTGCTTCTTGCTCATCTGAAAAAGATTTGCTTGCTGAAGCAGAAGCTAGTTCTACCTCATAGCCCATTTTTCTTAGTTTTGAAGATACACTTCTTGAAGATGTATCTAACTCAACAGCTGCGTCTGCAACCATTACTTGGGAAACCGGGCCGTTGCCTACAAAGTCTACTAGACTTTGAGTTCTTTCATCTGTCCACTTAGGTACTGCCATTATATTCTCCTATTAAATATTTTATATTGGTTATAATCTCGACTCCTCGATCTCGAGCAGTCTGGGTTTTTGCTGACTCAACCCCACTTTCATTAATAAGGTGAGTGCAATCTTTTGTTAAACTTGATTTAACTACGAATCCGTAGTTTTCAAGTACGTCTTTTGCATGAGACTTATTAGCATAAGTTTTCAACTTACCACTAATACAAACTGTTCCTTTGATTTCTTTTTCTTCTACTGCTGAATATGAACTTGTAAAATCAAAAGGAAGCAAATCCAAATAGTGATTAGGATAAAATTCTGTGCCTAACCATGCTAATAGATTTTCCGTTGCTTTTGGGCCGATACCTGCATCACTACAAGTTAGCTCGTTGATATCTCGTATGTTTGAGACTGTTCGACATATTTTTTCTGAAACGGATCGTCCAATCAACGGAATAGAAAAGGCGGGTATAAGTGTTTGAAGGTCTACTGATTTCGACTTCTCAAGTTCTTCATAAACTTTAGTACCTATCTTCTCTGAGTCTAAACGCATGATAATCTCATGTTTTTCTATTTTATAGAGTTCCACTATGTCTTCGACTTTCAACCTTTTCATGGTCGCTGGTCCAAGACCTTTTATTTTAAGTTTAGAAACAAAGTTTTCCAACTTCTTGTCATTCTTTGCTTCACAATAGTCATTCCTACAAAATAATTGTTCATTTACAAGCTCTAGTTGAGAACTGCATGATGGACAATCTGTTGGGATTTCTATTCTTTTCATATTTTCTATTTATATATTATATATAAAACTAACCTCATTGTCAAGAAATATTTTTCGATTTCTCAGATTTGGGTATATTATAATTTTGATGTCTTACTAGCCAATCTTCTGCTGTTTCTCTTTTCTTTGGAAACCACCGCAGTATCTTGGAGTTTATCGAAAAGCACTCTGTATATCCACCAAATTTTATATTTGGCATATACTTATCATCTGCAAACATTTCGTGTAAAACCCACTCCATTTTTCTACAATCTTCGTAGTCACCTGTCCATGTTCGCTGAATGAACTGTTGGTAATCGGGTGTATAGAAGTCTTTGCTAGAACCTCGTTGTAGAACTCCAAGTCCTACTTTACCTGCTCGAAACTTTGCAATTCCTACTTTAAGGAATTTTTCTTGTGTTTCGGGGTTTATAAACTTGATTCCATAAATGATACCTTTCATTAAAAAATCCAAATTCTGTTTCTGTAAGCATAGACAAACCACTTAAAGCCATGTCCATACTGTGCTGATTTGAGGCGATTATACATCTTCGTATCTTTTTGAGAAGTATAATCGTGTGTAAAATACTCTAATATAGGCACTTATAGTTAGAAATATAACTGATACTATTGATAGTATCTCAGGGCTGGTAACACCAAACCTTTCTATAAGTACATAGAGTATTAAATAGTTTAATGGAAACTGAGTAAGTAAAGCACTCAGTACACTAAACATTGTTTCTTTATGTATTCTTTTTGTTCTTTTATCCATATTTGTCTTTGTCGTTTTCTTTATAATACATATAAAGTAAAAACATTGCTACTACTATTGTTGTTGTAAAGTCCATTAGCACATTATCCTTTGGCACCAATTCTCTGCACAATCTTCTGCATAACACTCAGCGTGTTCATGTGCTTTTACTGTTCTTATTTTTTTATCATCTTCGTATAGGTCTATTTCAAAACCATACTTCGTATTCATTACCAAAGCAAATCTAGCGCCCTCAACAGGGACTCCATACTCTTTATACTCTGATACTATCTCTCTAAAATTCGCTGTCTTTTCCTGCATAAAACTCCTCTAGCATTGGTTCGAATATACTTCTTCTGAAGTATTCAATATCTTTTTCCTTAAACTTGAAACCAAGTCTTTTTTCTATTCGTCGCTGTTCGTGAATCCATAATCTAAACTCTTCGTAGAGCATTTCTTCGGGATACCAAATCATCTTCTTCTCCTATTTTTCTCGGAGATCATTTCTGCACTGACATAAGTTATCCAACCCATTAGTAGGAGAATGAGAAAGCCCAAGATAAATCCAATTATCTCCACTACTCAACTCTCCTAACGATTTTGGGTATGATCTTCCCACTTCTAATCACTTCCACTTTACACCCTATCTCAAGATCAAGGGCTTCAATGAAACCTGCATTATGCAAGGTTGCTCTAGAAATGTTCGCATCATCAATGATTATAGGGTCTAGAATTGCAACTGGTGTTACGGCTCCAGATTTACCTACATTCCATTCTACATCAAGCAGGGTTGTAGTTACGCCGGCCTCTCGAGTCTTGTATGCAAAAGAACCACGAGGGTGATGTGCAGTGTACCCAAGCCTCTCAAACTCAGTTACATCGTCTAGTCTCCACACCGCTCCATCTGTGGGATAATAATACTTGTCTACTGTTAGAACAGTGGCTAGACCCAATGCTCCGATTGTCAGCAATTTGTGTGACCACAAATCCATATTATTCGGTTCTACATTGTAGGCGACAAAGGTCAGATTAACTGATCTTTCTTTAAATTCATCATCATTCTTTAGATTAAGTGAGCCTGCGGCATAGTTCCGTGCATTAGGAAATTCGACTGGAGCAACTACTTCTCCTGTTATTTGTAGTATCTTTTCATCAGTTTGTAACTGACGAGGTACAAGATACTTTATTTTGTTTGTAATTGGAACACCTTTCTTACCATCACCACGAGTTAGAGCCATCTTTAGCTGTCCTTCAACATAGAGTATGCTAACTGCAGACCCATCTAGTTTAGGTGTAACTACTACTGATTTATCATCTGCCCATGACGGGGGTGTGGTCTCGCCAGAAAAGACTTTCTGTAAAGACCACATAGGAAAGGTGTGAGCAATTCGTTGCTCTCTATTATCTTCATAACCGACTTCTTCGTCTACCTGTTTCAGTCTATCATAAACATCATCAGCGATCAATGGTTGTCCATTGAAGTACGCTAAGTCACATTGCTTTAGATAATTTTCCAAACTCATACATATATTATATTCGAGTTTGAGATCATTGTCAAGAACTATTTTTTAATTCTGATAAATATTGTCTAGTAAATCTTTAAAGTTTTCTTCGATAACTTTTTTACTTTCTGCAAGAGAAAGAATCTCGACTAATGCTGTAAATAGTTCCCTTGAGTTGTCAAAATCTAACTCCATAGCAACACCTTCTTTAGAAGGCTTCCATTCTTCGCTAAAGTCTTGATAATATTTTCTTATATGCAAATATTCTTTTCCTCTAAAACTATTTACCATTAGGTATATTTTTTGCCCTTTATCTTCATTATAATGTATTTCTCTCTCATACATAGAAGGAGCTGTATGTAATTCAATCATTTTTTAGTATCTTTGAGAGAGGAACTATCGAAACTACATTCTCAGGTACTAATAGTCTGTACGAGTCGGTATCCCAACACCAGCATAATACTTGGTGTTGGTTTGCTTTTGCACGATTTCTCTTTGACTGTATATAGTCATTATCGAACTCCGTTGTGCAAACATTATACTTTAGTTTACGACTTTTTGCACTACGATATGTGATTACTGCATCGCCGTGCTTTTCCATCTCTTGTATAAATTTATCTTTTTTCATTTTTCTCCTGCGTTGGTTGATGTAATCCTTCACCGTCCAATCGCTAGGTTAAAAAACAACTGAATTTACAAGATATAAAAATTCCTCGACTTGGTTAGAAGTCGAGGATTAAACTACCAACTAGCCGTTAAGCTTGTTGATTGCTTCTGCAAAATACTTAGCGGCTTTACCGGTAAGTTTTGTGACTATGGAATCATCAACATCAATTCCTGCGTCCGAAAGAGCTGAACTCAGCTCTTGTTGTGCGCCTTCTTTTGATACTCTAGTTCCACCACCGCCTGATGCTTTGCCGGCTGCAGGGGTTTTCTTCACATAAACACCAGCTTTTGTTAGAATCATTCTAACACCATTTGGTGTCTGCCCGATATTTTCTGCAATATCTGACACAATTTCCATACTCGTTTCTGGAGTAGGATCAGCACTTTCGTAGTCTTGGACTACTTGTGCTTTCAATTCATCTGTCCAATTTGACATTCTTTTTCTCCGTTTGTAAGATTCTGGCAACCCGGGCGCCCACCCTGTCGCTTGCCTCATCTGTAAATAAAATCTATCACTCATTTATATATATATTATATATAGAAATAAGGACAAAGTCAAGAACTATTTTTTGATTCTTCACTACAAGTATTTTTCTATCGTAGAAATTTTTTCATGTGCTTCTGCTATTCTCTCAATCTGAGTTTCTATAGCTTCAACTATGTTTGGGTGATCTCCTATAGCAACAGAATTACGCATATATACTGATATGTTTGCTTTTGCTACTGCGATCTCACCTTTTGCTTTTTCTATTATTGCTTCTAATAAACTATTCTTCATCTATCGCTCCTACATAAGAGGTTACAAAACGAAACCTAAGTCGCTCACTCAATACTGAGGGTAGCAATATAGGCGCCATTGGAATTGCCATTATCGAAAAGATAACAGCATTTAGTAACCACCACTTTACTACTAGCGATTTTGGTTTGACTAATCTTAGTATCTGCATTGAAGGCCACCAAAGCCTCCATACTGATATTAAAACTGTTGTTATCCAAAATGCTGTAATAACATTAATATAATTTAACTCCATATTCTTCTAGGTGTCGAAGACTACCTAAGTTACATGCTAGTTGATTTTTGTATCTACCACCATATTCAACATAGGGAAAGAAAGTATCACTAAAATCAAAAGGCGGTTCAATCGTATAGACTAGATATCCATACTCACCATCTGGGTTAACCCATTCCTTTTTGATAATAGCAGGAGTATTATTAGCAATACACCAAACTTTCTCACCTATCTGAAACCTTTCACAAACACACTGCTCTGGTAGTATAACCTGTTTCCAGTCATACCCCTCTTGAGGGTGTTTGAAAGGTACTCCGACCTTTTCGATAATATTCTTCACAAAAGCAGGAGAGCGATAAAGACTACTTGCGATCTCTGAAAGATTATATCCTTCAATATACATTTCGCATACAGACTTTATCTCGTCTTTCGTTGCTAGTTTCCCTTTGTTTTGGGACTTTCTAAGTGCAATAAAAGATTCCTGATCTCTATGATCTGCTATTATCCTTGCCAATCTTGAGGTGTTGTATGTTATTCTTAACATCTGACACGCTTCTTTCTTTGTTATTGGCTTTTCTGTTTCGAGTAAGTTTATTACTCGGTCTATATTTTGTTTAGTTAAGTTCTCGTGATCTTTCTTTTTTATCATCTTCTATACCTAGTAAAATAATTGCATAGTGAATTATCTTGTATACATCTTCCCGATTATAGCCTTCTTTCTTGCCATAACGCTGGGCATATTTTATTATATTACCGACACAAAAACCAACTCCGTGACCTGAATCTGTTACAAATTCAGTAGACTGTATCTTATTCATGCTGTAATGCTTTGAATAAGTGCCATCTATCCATTGTTTAATTTCATTTAGCACTTTATCTTCATTAAATTTATACATGTTTTCTTCTTCTTCTGTTATTTTTAGGTTTAAAACTTGGTCTTCGCCATCTGCTTACTGATGACTTAGCGTGTCTAATATAATCGTCTTTCTCTTTACCTGCAAGAGATTCGGGGATAAAGATTTTTACTCCCCTATAAAAAATTTGTTCCATTACGTACTTGTAATCCTTTTATCGTACCAAGCCAACCCTTCGTCCCACCAATCTGGTGTAGGTCTGTGTGACCATTTTGCAAAGGTTGCCTTGTCTGTGTGGTAGTACAGACGATACGAACCTACGACATCGTCTGGGTCTTTCAGTTCATCTGGCATAGCCATACCGAAAGGAGTGAGTCCATCTCTAGGCAAGTTCTTTGGGTCTGGCAATTTATTAATTACTTCAACCACTGACTTGTGTTGTTTGCCATAGCGATAATGATACTCGTCATTAAGAGCATTAGCATAACAATGAACCCACTCAAAATTGTCAAGAGACTGCCGTGTCCATATCGTGCAAGGGTGATTGTACATCATTGGCAGATATGGAGTGAGGGGTCTCTCGTCCATTGGTAAATGTTTTATTTTAGCTTTATGTTCGTTTAGAATAGCAGACTCCTCTCGATTCAATGCTCTAGGTATAAACCCAAGCACTTCATCTACCCATACTGCTGTGCATAAAAGCTGTGCAGCTTCTAGTGGCATCTTGACGATATGTTTATCGACATGGTACTCCGCACATTTATCTAAATTTTCGTCTAAATAAAATAAATTCATGGGTATATTATATCGAAATTTGGGATTGTTGTCAAGAATTATTTTTTGAAATGATCCTTGACATACTTAGAATATGCCAAGGAAATGATAATAAGTAAAAGTATCGAAAGACTACTTACCGAAAGCACGACCTGCCTCCGATATACCAAACGCTCCAAGTGTTACCACTACTAGCGATGTGTATATTGTGTCGTCAATTATCAACTCTTTACCCATAAATGCTGTGATAAGATCACAACTGGCGAATACTATCATAAAGAAAAAAGAAATAAATCCTATGATTGCTTTCTCGTTTACATCATTATCATCTAAAAACAAATCCATAAACTTTCTCTTTGGCGGAGCTAATCTTTTCTTAGCTGCTTCTGCTTCGGTTTTCAAAGCAGAGATAGTATCTTCTGCGTCATCTAGCTTATCTACTAGAGACATATATTTATCGAGGTCAATATTTACCTCATTTCGGTTCTCCGTCTGTTCCATCGGTTGTTACCTTTCGATAGTAAACTACTACCTCTTTGAGTTCACGAATATATCGCTTTAACTCTTGCATATTATATGCCATTAATTCATAGTCAGGTACGGACATAGCGAGAAATACTACTTGTCCTTCTCGTTTTTCTATATCAGCTAAGAACTCTTCTATGTTCTGTTCGCTAACTACATACCAGTAAGGTTCTTTTAAATCTATTTCACGAGGTAGTACAGGCTGAATAATCTGCCTTTCTACTGGTTTTGCACTAACCTCTAATGTCTTTTGTGGGAGTAGGCTGCACTGTGATACCATCATCAGCGTCATCAATATCCCTACTGTCTTGTTCGATTCCATCAAATACCTCTTTTGTTGCTTTATTTACTCTTGTCTCTATTAGACCGGGTTTTGCCGCTGCTAATCTAGTAAGATTATGTCTTTTAAATATATCAAGATAGCGACTCATTTCTAACTGAATCTCTTGATTTTTAGATTGTAACTCCAAAATGCTCTGTCCTTGTAGAGCAAAGTCACTTTGAAGTGTTTGTATTGTTTGTTCTTGTACTTCAACAGCTACTTCTAGTACTTTTACATTTCCAAGTAGCTTCTGATTTTCTTGATATAAGTAGTAACAAAGACCACTTGCGATCAGTGTAGTACCTAGAAAAACTTTATACATGCTCCCACTCCTTGTTTTGGAATAAAAGAGCTTCTGCTTCTCGTCTACGAACAAGCCCTTGGAGAACTCTGCCTCCAGCTTTATTCCATCTTTTGAGTTGATGTGGAACATCTTCTAAGTCGCCTTCATTTACTACTTTTAATAGTGTTGATTCTCTTAGGTTAGTCGGCCCGAGGTTATATACCCAAGCTACTAATGCGTCAAATTGGAACTGTTCCAATGACACTTTAACCATATCGTTTATGTACTTACAGAATTCCTCTAGCTCTACCTCGAGCATGTGTTCTGCGTGATTCTGACTCCATTCGTCACCTGCTTTTACATCTTTTGTGTGACCATAGCCAATAGTCCAGACGCCTGCTGGACATCTGTATGCGTGCGCTTCAAACCCTTCAAACTTTTTGATAAGAGCTAAGCCTTCTTTACTTATTTCCATTTGTCTATTCTCCTCTGCCATTTTTGAATCTCCTTATCAATGGTGGCTAACATCTCTTCGTCACTCTTCTTTCTGCGTTCTTTCTCTCGCTGAATAGAAAGGCGACTCCGCCTTGAGCGCGGAGTCTTGCAATGAACCATCATTCTATGTCGAATGTTTTAGGTTTCATTTCATCAGGAATATTCTTCACTACATTAATAGTAAGAATACCATCACAAAGTCTTACGGAATCAACTTCCATAAACTCGCCAAGAATAAACTGCTGGTCAAATCCTTTACTCGAAAAACCTTTATGCAAATAGCTTTCGCCTTCTTGCAACCAGTTAATCGGTTTTGCTTTGATTAACAACTTATTTCCGTCTTGTTCAACGCTTACATCATCACGATGAAAGCCTGGAACTGCAATCTCCACACTTACCTGATCTTCGCCATCTTTTACGATATTGTATCGTGGATAAGTTGAGTCTACTGTTTCAAACACTGATGGGTCGAACCCTAAAAAATGTCTTAACATTGTATTTGTCATAATTATACTCCTATACTATGAGCCACCCTTTCGGTATGGCACTGAAAACACCATTGTTTTCATACTTATTATCGCATAATTTAAACTTAAAGTCAAGAACTATTTTTCTAGTCGTCATCAAATTCGATCATTTCATTGGCTTCTAGATAGTCTATTGCTCTCTGTATGCCAACAAATTTAGCGTAGTAATAAGTTCCTATGTTACTTAAAATTAATATTATTAGGTATGCTATATCTATATTCATAAGTATATTATCTCATGCTTTTAACTTCATGTCAAGTAAAAAAATTTAATTCTTGACATTTACCTCAAAGTCGAATATAATAGAGTAAATGAAAATAGAATGGACACACAAAGATCGCCAGTATCTAAAAGATAATTACAAGCATATGCCAGTTAAAACAATGGCAGAACATTTAGGGCGTTCTGAAAATGCTATAAGAAAGCAAGTTCAATACCTCAGAAAGAGAAGGTGGACATTTTGAAAATACACACAAAACATATGAATATAGAAAGAGCATTACGAAAATTCCGAGCTTACGGCAAGGAACTCAAACAAGAACTGCTAGAAAGAAAAGAGTATAAAAAACCAAGCATAAAAAGAAATACTACTAAGCAAGCAGCGATACGAAGAAATCAAAGAAAAAATCAAGAAGCGAACAACTCACAAGCAAATTGGAAAGCGCTTGACCGTAAACTTAAAAGGTTAAAAGACGCTGACGCATTGGATAGTGAGAATTAGCACTTCAAAAAACAACTTTACTTTACAAAAATAATTTATTTTTACATTCAAGTAACTCGTTTCAATGAGGCTCTACATGACCTTCAAAAAATAAGTCTTTACTTATGCCGATTTTCGTGGTATAATATTTATATCTAATTTATAAGATAGACCAAACCCAATCACTGGTCTGTCTATTCTTTCCCTAAACTGCATTGTTTAACAATCCACAGTCGAAGCGTAAGCGAGAGACTGGGGTGTTTGGTTTTATGCTAAGTCTGGGAAAGAGAATAGACCAAATCGTGTTACATTCACTTAAACTGTATAAAGCACGACCTCAACTGAATCAACCGATTCAATTCAAAAACATCTAAACTAACTACTAAAAATTCGCCTTTAATTCCCAATACTTTCACGCAACCGAAAATTTTTAAAGCAATAAAAAAAACCCGAACTAAATCGGGTCTAATTTTGCTCTAACTTTGTCCTTCAGCCTAGAGATTCTAGTAACAACTTTAAAGTTTCTTTAGGAGCTTTCTCAAGCCCAGTTAGGGTTTGATTACAACCCAGCTGGGATTGGATTTCACTCACTATCTCTAACTTTGTTACTGGTACTTCTCCAGTTTTCGTTCGATATTCAACTCGTTGATATACTCCTTCCTTTGCCAGTTTTCCTATGATACTTCTAGCACTTTTATTATATACTTGTGCCAATTTGTCCACAGTTTCTCTAGTTGGATTATCCATATACTGCTGAACTATGTTAGCTGTATCATCTTCGTTGTAATTCATTTTCGTACTCCATTTTTCTTATACTATGTTCGTATGGTCTAGCTGGTTTTATCTCTACACCATCTTTAGTCACTCTGCCAGAGTTGTAAGTTCTGTAGCATACTCCGAACTCTATATAAATATGGTTCATTTTTACACTCCATTCTTCGTACTCTAGCAGTAACCTTCGTTTTTCTACTTCGTTTTTATACTGAGTCATCTTGCATATGGGTTCGGCTTTGGATTGCCCATAGCGTCTACACCTCTGTCGATAGCTGTACCATCAGTATATCCACACATCTTTCTTCGCTGTATTTCTTTTCTAGCAATCTTGCCATCAGGTGTTTGATCGAATCTCAACTTCTCTAGTTGAGCGTCTGTGTATTTTATAAATTTCATTATTCTCCTATTAGTTTAGCAAGCTCTTCGAAATCATACTGCTGGTTGAATTTGACTCCTACTCGCTTGTGTGTTGGTTTACTTACTGTATAGTCCAGCACTATATCTTTCTCAGCCAATTTCTCCATTGACTTCATAAAATCTTGGTACTCGTTCTGCGTCAGCATAACTTTCTCTAGCGTTATTTTTTTCATGATCCTTGTCCTCTACTTAGTTTAAAGCTTCTTCGCTTATGTTTATTCATTGTAGACATACTTCTTGGCTTTTTACCAATACTCGTTCCTTTTCTAGTAGGCGTATGTCCTGTGGTTGTTACTGCTTTTCTCATTATCTGCTTCCTATTAATAATAGCAACCATGTTGCTAGGATAATGTACCCTACAAGTAGCTCTAAGTGATCGTAGTCTTTATATTCCTTCATATCTTTACTATCTTATAGCCTCGTCTTACTACTTCGTTTCTGCACTTCTGTTTTACCTTCGGTTTTCCACTATCGTTGTTAATATACTTCATCAGCTCTTCTAGCGAAGTCTGCTTAATATAGTGCTTGTGTGTTTGCACTTTGCTTGAGCCTCTGACTCTTAGCTTTTCGTCTCTTTTAAATTTTGTTGGCATTTCTTCTCCTTAATTTTTATCAAACCATTCCCAGACTATTTCGTCTTGCATCTCTGAAGGGCTGGTTTCAACACCCTCTAGGTCTTTTTGCAAGCCACCGTCCCAAAAATCTTCGTCATCTACAATATCGCCATACATTGCTCTCATTTCTTCTAGGATATCGCCTTCATCTAGCTCTTCCCAGTCAAAATCAGCGTCTTTAAAGTGAGCTACTCCAATGAAGTTTCTAAACTCATCTTCATAGGTCATTTTTATACTATGCTTTTTATCGTGATGATCGTATAAATACTCATGCAAATACTGCACAAATTTTATTGGGGCAGACCAAGCAGAATGACCACTAAAGTAATCCTCTTCAACTTCTTCTACATTACACCACTTTGCGCCTACATTACTTACATAGTAGTTCCAGCTATCTTCTAGCCAGCCGTCTTTGTCGTAAGTTCCTTCTGGCATAAACTTTAGTTTGTCTATGTCAAGAAGCTCCCTACATACATAATCTGTGCCGTCATAAAGTTTTCGCTTTACAGTATGGGTTTCCATAGCTGAGCTAAAACCTTTTAAGCACTCCTCATTGCCATCTACTGTGACATTGAAATATACATGATTAGCCATTTATTTACTCCTTTATTTGCCTAAATCTTTTAAATCCATTTCAGTTATATACTGGTAGCCACCTTTGTTGAAGATAGGAGCGCACTGCTGTTTGCGTTGTTCGCTAAGTAACTTTGCTACTTCGTCTCCACACTCCAAACAGAGTTTGCCTACTATCCTAACCCTAGCTGGGCTTACTTCGTTTCCGCACTTTCTGCATCTACCCACTATAGCCTCCTAGGTAATTCATTGGGTTTGGCTTGTGGTTTTCAGTTAAGTACTCAGCCACAAGGTCTACCATATAACCATACTCTTGAGCATTGCCATCTGAATTTGCATCAGTTGCGTACTCCATAGCGTCTTTCCACTCTTGCCTTGAGATTTTGTTTAGGTTGCGTAAGCTTTCTAGCTTACAACAACTAATATCTTCCTCTAAGCCTTGTGGCTCTAGTATTCCATAGATTATACAGTTGTGCTGTTTCTCTAAGTATAGAATAGCTTCGTGTAAATCCATTTCTGTTATATTTTTCATTTTCATAATATATATTATACTTAAAATTTTGATGTCAGTCAAGAACTATTTTTGTCGATCTTAGAAATAGAAAAGGCACTTGAACAAGTGCGATTATTAGAAAACAAAAAAGCCTCTAAAAGAGGCTCAAAACTGGGGGGACGAATCTCACGCCTCAAACCCTTTTGATTAGGTAACGGCTTACTGCCTATAGGAATTCAGCCGAGTAACCTTTACAGCGTCTACTAATCTGACGACCATCTATAGAGTAGTCGATTTCCTACTTCGCTTTTCAACTGCAATCGGAGTGCGTTGCGTGACCAGTGCCGAACATTGTGCAGCCTTATCGGCTGTCGCAGTTTACTTTTGCTTTTCAGTCTCAATTTTATTAGGGGGAGAGTGAGCAAGTTTCCTGAGACAAAGTCCTTGTTACCTTGCTTCCACCTCTCTTTAGACTCCAAGGAGTTGCAACTCCCGAGCCTCGCCAGCAATGCTGACTACCACCATATGTGAAAGTTTTCACGATAGCACTCTCTAAACGGATAGTTTCGTAGCTTACTATCAACTTACGCGATTGTCAAGGTCATAATCAACGCTTTCAATTACCTGCCATCATCAATACTGCCGTTCAACCAGTGGCTTAATCGAACAGAGGAAGCGAACAGTAGTGCTATTGCCTTATCGGATTAGCACTCTAGTAAATACATACTCCAGACGCTTCACTTTGCTACTGGGCTTCTGCCGTGCCGCAGGGTTGGACAATGTTTGACCACGAGTGCCAATGTTTGACTGCCTACGAATCATTGTTCAGTAGCAATGTTAGGGGGGCGAGAGTTAGTAATCGGTCATCTACCTGCCCACTTCTGATGGCTTACTACGGCACGTACAGCGTGTGCAACAGGTTTCTAACTCTCTCGCCTAAGATTGTTAGGGCTAGTTTTACCATTTTTCGTCTCGTTCCAAAAATGAAATACTAGCAAAAGCTTAAAAAGAACAGCGTAACTCCCACCAACCTCTCCATGAACTCTTTGCTTCTAAAATGATCGCATAGCTGATATGTTAGACTGCGTTTGGTTCACTCTCCAGTTCCGCT
>VMHT01062462.1_pt1 | contig 18698 bp, 34 predicted proteins | sample 4693611 | NCBI WGS metagenome assembly VMHT01 (sample SAMN12280063, study PRJNA550983) | marine metagenome | isolation source: seawater sampled from same location over 5 years 0.02-0.2 micron viral filtrate | place: USA: collected off the coast of southern California halfway between the port... ...
AATCTATATGGTTTAATTAATTTGGTTTTATTAATACTTGTACTATTTGGCATATCAGAGTTGTACAAATTGGCATATCTGGTTGTGTATAAGTGATCCTGAATAGGTAAGTTATATTCTAAAGTCGATTGCAGCCTTTTAGTCTTAATTAACTTTAAATCTTTTAATATTTTAATTGAACGCATAACCTGCCGTTTAGATAAGCTGGCGCGCTTGGCAATGGTAGCAATCCTGGGGTAAGCCTTTTGTTGCTTTCGGTTGTAGAAGGTAACGATAGTAAAATAAACAAGCTTATCCGCTGGCGTTAATCGCTCCGATTTTAGTATCGCTTCATCACCTATAAAAAAACTCATGCCTGGCACCCGCAGCTATTTTGTAATTTATGAAAAAACTCTTCAAATTCATTTGACCACATTCGAGAAAATTCTGTATCTTTAACAGGAACCAATCTTTTATAACGAATAGATATAATCTCATTTAAAGTGGTCCCTGGCGTATATAAAACCAACAAGCCTGGAACCTTCAAAGCTGTTGCAACCTCTTCTGTAACTGTAGTAGTCTTAAAGGTTTGACCTACATCAAAAGCGGTTTCAATTACTGCCAAAACTCTTTTGCAATGAATGCACGTTGGTAAACAATCTAAATCTACATATCCCACATTTTTAATAGTGCGATGCCACTCGGAAAAATGATCTCCAGTATTATAATAATTATTTCGTGCCATCGTATAAAACTTCTATTTTTTTAATAACTTTTGTCGGAATGATTGTACGGTTGCCAACGGTAATGCTGCCGTCTCTGTCAATATCATAATCACTGGTAATAATGGTTTGATGCTTATCTTTATAAATAATATAACCCGTAAAACATGGAACCGACATTTCCTCTTTAAGAGATTTATTGATCTCGGTCCAATCGGTAAATGCCGTTAGATCCCAGGCATGTATTTTAACCAGCTTTTTAAATTTCGTAAAAATCATTAGGAGCGACACTGCCTTTTGTTACTTTGTAAATTTTTTCCATGAATTTTTTTTCTGGTATTCTTTTTCCCATACACCAACGCTGCACCGTTGATTGACAAGAGATCCCCTCTACCCCTATAAATTTTGCCAGACCTTTAAATGTAAAACTATTTTTTTTTCGAAAATCGTTGAGTTTCATACTATTTAGCCTTTAAGCCATTTTGGAAACATGCTAAATAGAACAAAAACTATACAACAATAAATACAACTGACAAGTGTTTGATTGTTTAGAAATATGGTGTACCAATATGGCAATGAAAAATAACATAAAAAACTTATTAAAAATAAAAAATATAACGCAAGGTGAATTAGCAAAGCTTACCAAAAAAGATCGTGTTACAATCAACAGGTGGGTTAACAGTACAAGAACACCATCAGTAGAAGATGCAATAATACTATCCAATGTTTTGCACGTTACAATATCTGAAGTTTTTATAGAGCAACCTACAGTATTAATTTACCATGAATTAAACGATACAGTTATTACAAAACTTAAAAAACCAAAACGAATTCAAATGGTTAATCAATTGACACAATATTATGATAATTTATTTATTGCACAAACCAATATACCTGGAAACTATAGAGACGGCTGGGTTTATATATTTAAAAAAAATGGTGGATTTCAACCTAATCAAGTGGGTGTATTTTTAATAAAAAATAAAATGTATAAAGGCGTTGGCTTTGAAGATATTGGCGACAAGCTTAAAATCTACAATGTAAGAAACAATGAAGTATTATTGCAATGTAAGCGATCAGATATTGATAAATTTTATCCAGTTATTTCAATTCACAATCCAAAAACCAGATTTCCATTAAGCCAGTAAAATACAACTGTCTAGTTGTTTGACCAGATAAGTAAATCGTAGTACCAAATTGGTTATACATTTGTACTATGAACGTAGATAAAAGGTTAAATTATTTATATTATGGTTTTGACCATCACTCACCAAGCCAGCTAGTAACGCCTGATGATATCTGGGGTTACAAATATTTATATATGACCCCCGAGTTAAGAGCAAAGCTTAAACCTAATTCTAAAATGGTATCAGGAACAGTAGCAGGTGAAGCAATAGGTTTAATGCACGCAGATACTATTTACAAAAGAGACGGAAAAACAAAATTTATTAAAAGAAAAAATAAAAAAATTTATTTTAAATCAGCAGCCGATAGCGCAATTACTGCTTTAAAAAAATATGAACCACAAACTTTAGAAGATAAGGAAAGTCATATTTGGAATATGAAGGGTTTTTTGCTTATGTTAGAAAATCTTAATCAAGCAGTAAAAGCTTGCTGCTTAAAAGATGGAATTGAGTCTGAAAAATTTATTGAGTGGAAAATACCAGGTGCCAAATATCCAATGCACATGCACTTAGATTTAAACGATCCAACTAAACTTGTGGAAATTAAATCCAGGTATAGAAGAAGAGGAAGAAGCGTTAACTCGGATGGTATTACAAATCACTCTATACAAAAATGCTTACCTTACCCAGATCATATTGTTCAAATTATTTTATATTACCTGGCAACAAACCTTGAGCCAAAACTTATTGTTGTCAATGAAGAAGAATTTAAAATTTACGACAGAGATAATTCTGAATATTTTACAACTGAAAATATAAAAAAAGTTTTTCAACAAGTACAAAGAACCTGCATTAGAAGAGAACGATTAATTGAAAGACACCAGGGTAAAAATACCTGGGTGCAAGATGTTAACTTGGATCTCAAACATTTTAAATGGGATAAAGAATTAAAAAACGAAGCGGAGGAATTATGGAACCAAAACCTATAAATCATTATCAAGCAAGTATTTTAAGAGAAAAATATAATTTTGAACGGCTTGAAAAACAGCAAAGAAAATGGAAGATATTTAGAATAGCAAAAGATGTTTGCGCCTTTTTAGTAATACTTCTTGGCGTATATTTCCTTATTTGGATCGTTAAAAATGAGGTTTCTCTCTTTTCATCTTTGCAATCTAAATCTAACCTGGGTGCAGTAATCAGCAATGATACTGGAGGCTGTAAACGAGATCCGACATATCCTTTAAAAAAGCCTAGAAACACCCAGGAAGGTAATTACAGATGGATATAAACAGAGAAGAGTTAGAAACAATTATAAAAAGCTTCAACCAAAGCGAGCTTGTTTATGAAAGTAACGGAACCAAATTATTAAAACATCAAGCAGTAGAAGCTTTGGCAAATCATTTTAATATTACAACTGATTTTAATATTGTAAGTGTAGATTGGAAAATGCGCTGCTGTTTAATAAAAGCTACCGCGCAAAATGAAAATAAAAAATTTATAACAACAGGTGAAGCTCATCCTGATAATAACGGCTTTGAATTTTTTGTAGCGGTTGCAGAAAAAAGAGCGATTGACCGTGCAATATTAAAAGCTTTAGGATTACATGGTGAGTATTATTCTTGGGAAGAGTTTGACCACAGAAGCGCAAATCAAAAAAAAGAAACTCAAGACGATGCGATTGACTTGCATGATGAGATTGTAAAAAAAATAGATAAGCAAAAAGATTTAAAGAGTTTTGTTAAAGAGCTAAAAAAATATCAAAAATATTTTGATAGCTTAAAAACAAAAGACGAGGGTAAATGGCATGAAGCTATGACTCTCTTAAAAAAACGTAGAACCAAGCTAGGAGGTTAAATGGCAGACAACTACGATAATACTGGGGGTCTATGGAAACGCCAGGCAAAAGAAGATGATAAGCCTGGTAAAAAATATCCTCAGTTTACAGGAAGCGCAACAATAAATGGTGCTAAACTAAATATGAGTGCATGGTTGAATAAAGAAGCAACTGGAAAACAACCAAACATTAATATTACTTTTGAAAAACCTGGAGCGTTTAAAAAAGAAGCAAACCCTTTAGACGATATACTAGGGTAATGATGCAATACGGCTTAACTCCGAGGCAAACTCAAGTGTTTAAATTTATTAAGTCGTATATTTCCAAAAAAGGTTATTCGCCTTCGTATGAAGAAATTGCGAAGGCGAATAATATGAAAACCAAATCACATGTAAGTCAAATTATTGTTAAGCTGGAGCAAAGAAAATGGATAACCAGAATACCAGGTACATCAAGAAGTATAAACATTCTCAAATAAAAGATCCAAACACCAGAGAATTAATTGCTCGTATTATAAAACGAGATCGCCAGGGGAAAAAAATTTATAAAAATGTTATGCGTGAAGTTAATAAAAATCCTGCACAATGGATTGAAGAAGCGATTGAAGAAACTATTGACAAAGTTCGTTACTTGATAGAAGCCTTAAATAGGTTAAAAAAAATGTTAGAAAAATGAAAATGTATGAGAAAACTTTTTACTTTGAAGGCTCTTTTGAATGTAAAACTAAGGGTCCAAATGTTGAAGCTCTTGCAAAGATGGGTACCCCACCGCCAGATGCTTCCTACAAAGTAGATGATCTCAAGTTAGTACATTCTATCGTGAAGGAGGTAAGTAACGATGATGACCAGGTACCAAGAGCTGATGCAGGAGCTAGAGCAAGCAAAGAAAGTAAGAAAGTTAGCACTAGCCAAGCTTAGTAAAGAGACCAATAAAAATTTTGGTTTTTTACCAATTAATGCAGCAGCTTACAGTAAACAGGCTCATGAAGCCTTGGTAAACAGAGTAAATTTAGAAGATCAAATTAAACATTTAGGCTAAATTACTCGTATAAATTGCAGATTAAGTTTCTCTGTAAGGCACTCTTTTGCTCTCTAAAAACCACCTCAAATTGGCAAACAACCTGTAGTCGATACATGTTGATATGTTGACAATACGGTACGATCATGCTACCACAGGTTTGCGTATGAAAATCACAAAAGTAAGGAAAAATGAAGGTAAATATAAAATTTACGGATGGATTGGTAAAACTCGTAAAACATTATTTTCGCATTCAAATAAAAAAATAGCTGAAAAAGAATATAAAATTCTTTTATCTCGTAATACTGAAAGCTTTGCGGATAATAGGATTAAATTAAATAAAGGTTTAGATTTATATATTGATAAGCTTAATCAAGACGTAAGCTTAGGTGTTTTAAAAGAAGAAAGCGCATCACCTTATATCCAGCATATAAGGCACTTTATTGAGCCATACATGGGTGATTTTTTAACAAAATACATTGATGACTACACTTACAACCATTTTACAGAAAACTATCTTAAAAGCCTTACTATGGCTAAATCTCATAGAAATAAACCACTATCAGGCAAAACATACCAGGATGTCATTGCTACCTTTAAAAGGATGATAAAATATTGGGATCAAAAGAATTTTTATGTAGGTGAGTGTAAAAGAATTTTAGATTATAGAGCGGCATTACCCGCAAGTAAAAAAATTTATAAAACAGAATTTGAAACAACAAAACAAGATGTTTATGTTTTAATTAATTTAGAAAAAGATTTTGCATGGCAGCTCATGTATTGGTTAGCTTTAACAACAGGAGCAAGAACCAATGAAATAGTTGCTGCATGCTTTGAAGATTTCAACGATCAAAAATGGTTAGTAAGTCATAGCGTAGATAATCAAAATAATTTTTGCGCTAATTCAGTTAAAACAAATACAAGTCACAGAGTCATACCAATTCAAGATAATGTTTGGTCATTAATTTTAACTTGGAAAAGATTAAATCTATATCCACTCTTAGCAAAAGATACTGACGGAAATAAATTAACAAGATTATTTAAAGTACAAAAAACTTCTATTAAAAAACATACGGAACGATTGGCTGAAAAGGCAGGGATTAAATGGCAGGGAGGTTTATCTCCATTTAGAAAACTATCATCAAGCTTAGTTAAAGATAGTAATAAATTAACAGATAAAGAATTTATGAAATGGTTTGGTTGGAATAATACTAAAACTTTTGAAAAACATTATTACAGAAGAACCAAAAAAAATACGGAAAATTTACAAGAAGTTTTTAAAGTTTCTAAAGAGGATCTCCAACTAGGAGGAAAAACTAATGATTAATAAATCAGATAAATATAAAACACAAGAAGCTGAAAGCGTTAGGCAAACGGTTGCTTTTAATCTTAGACGATTAAGAAAAAATGCAAATCTTACGCAGCAGCAATTAGCTGATAAAGTTGCTAGTGTTTTAAATTGGGGTCATTTTACGTTTCAACAAATTCAGAAATACGAAAAGATCCATAATGATTACGGCATTAAAGGAAATAAAATTAATGCTGTTGTGCTTGATGCACTTGCAAAAAGTTTAAATGTTCCGCACGCAGAATTTTATGTAGCATGCGAATATTCAATGCCAATAGTTATACCTGCAAAAACAGGTATGGCTGCTAGTGGCTAAAAAAAAAGAACCTCTCTATCATTGCGGTAATTGTGCTTATTGCGGTAAAGAACATTTATCGAATGATGGAGGGTGGATTATTAATGCAGAAAAATTAAATTTTTGCCATCAAGGCGAGAATGGATGCTTTGATATGTATATTAAATTATCAGTTGAGATGAACCACGGGACCACTTGGAACCAGGGAAATAAAAGTTGGAGGGATAAACAGCCTTATAAAAATTATTACCAGGAGCAAATCGAGTCGATTTCGACACAGTTTTTGACACAGAAATTGAAAGCTTAAAAAAAAAGCTAGGTTTTATGGCGCGCCCTGCACGACTCGAACGTGCGACCCTCGGTTTAGAAAACCGTTAGAAATTCAATTACTCCTTTTATTTTTCAACGATTATTTGAATTTGATGCTATCGGCAAGTGTAAAATAAAACCGTTGATTTTATTATGCAATTAGACGTTAGTAAAAAGAGCTGACACAGTTTTGACACAGCTGAGTTATGCTCTACCCTGGCGGTTGTATTTTTTAAAATTAAGCTTTTGAGATTTGTTTAAATTTTTTTTATGCCTGCCAATCTTAGGTTTAGTTCTTTTTTCAAAAGTATTAACCCCTATTGCTTTCTTAGCCATCTTTTTGAATTTTAATTATTTTACCATCTTTGACTTCAGCTGAGACTCTGCTGCATACAAAAGTAGCGTTATTTGAATTACGAGAAGCAACCCTTTTCTTTGCCAGGCACTCTGAAATGTTTGGCATAAGTGTATGTTCTTTTAATGCTGCTGGCTCTCCCAGGAACATTAACAATGCAATTACTTTGGTCATTGATGTTTTCCATTATCCCTTACTTTATCTTTTAATAATTCTAATTGTTGCAAAAGATTTTCAATATCCTTCATTGCTCTTTTTAGATTGACGTTATTGTTTCTTTGCAACTCTTGTTCGCTTTGTAAATTTTCAACTTGTTTCGCCAGGTGTTCTAATAATAAAAATTGTTCCTGGTCTGTATTTTTTTGATCTGACTTTTTAATTAAATCAGACTCCATGATATGCCTTGAAGTCTCTAATTTTTGTAGGCGGCTCTCCAGTTGAAAGTAACCATACACAGCTAAACTAGCGGTGACTACGATTGAAATTAAATTTTTAAAACTTAAATCAATTCCTCTATCTTCTCTAATTTTTAAACTTTTCATAAATTTTTGTAAAAAAAAACGCTCTCAGATGCCCCAGGATTAACGAAACAATAACTCCAGGCACCTGGAGTACCCCCTATTTTTTATTGATACCCTTTAATTTTTTAGACCTAGGATCTATTTTATAAGGTTCAATTTTTTCAATTAATTTATATTTATAAACAAAGTCTCCAGCTTGTTTTCCTTCCCATTGAAAATGTAAATGCTCTGGTGGATCTAAATATCTTTGTAACAATAATGGATCAAAGTCTGAATGAGTAACAGCCATTACTTTTTCTTGCGGTTCATTAATTTATCAGAAACTTTAGAACCAAAGCTAGCTGTAAAAACTATGATAACTAAATACCAAACGCTATCTGGTAGATCGTTTATGATTGATACCCACTCTCTAAAGTTTTCTCTAGTTGCTGGAAACCAGCCAGTAGTTAACATTCCGATTAGCCAAAACATCAATACTTCATCCTTGATCGTATTGTTTTGACTTTTAATTCTAGTTATATCTACATCTTTAGCTGCCTCTATTTCAGCAGCTCTAATTACTTTTTGTTTTTCAGCTTTATGTTGAAAATGGCTAGAGACTTTATTGATCCCCATTTTTACTAAAGGATTATTAAATAATTTTAATAAGTGTATCATGCGCCTAAGCTCCTAATTAACTCTGCTGTTTCAGCTGCACGTTTTGGAGTTTGTTTTGCAAACCTGGAGTCTAACAGCTCAGTAGCAGCTAAACCATAATCAGGTATATTTAGCGCAGACCACATCTTTTTAAATTTTCTCATTCCTGCTTGACCCAGTTGAAACACCAGGCAAGTCATAATGTATAAAAGTTGCTCAGGGTAATCATCATCTAGCTGCTCACTTAATAATGCTCTTGCACCATTCAAAGCTTTTTGAAAATCTTTTTTAAAATATTCTTCTACAGCAAAATCAGAATATTCAACGCCTTCTTGCAACTCATCCTCTGGTAAAACCAAATGACCAATTCCAAAAGTGGCATATCCCAGGCTATCTTTATAAACCTTATTTACCTTGCCTTCATGTACTCTAATAAACTCTTTTGTTTCTTCTACGCTATTCAACATATAATATTTTTACTCCTAGTTTTTTTTGAAGCTGAGAAAGTTTCCTGTATATTTTGTAGCCTGCTTTATTAGTAATTTTATGACCGTTCTTATCTCTGTAAGACCTGGTTGTTTTTCTAAGACTTATTGCTTTGACATCATAAAGATTAACCTCAGCAGTTTTTTTATTAACCGTTACAATGTCAATGGGTCCCAAACCTCCGAGCGGAGTAAACACTAATAAATCAGGATTTTGTAAAAATTGTAATTGACCCTTTATTTCACAAGCTAAACCCTTAATATTTCTAAGAGCCATTTTTCCATAAAAAATTCCAAGTCGTAGCAACCGTAGTTACAATTCCTATTGCCCAGACTAAAACTCTAACACCACCTCGACCAAAAGCGATCTGTTGTTTTATCTGCACAATTTCTTTTGTATTTTGCTCAACGTCTTTATGTAAGTGTTCAAGCTTTTCAAATATAATTGCGTTTGTGACTGACGAATTTTTCTTTAATCTTTTTTTCCGCATGATCTTCAAGTTCTAAGCAGCTAAAAGTTACATATAACTTTGACTCGTTTACTTCCTTTGGGTTAAGTGATTTTACGATTTCGTTTCCAGTTTTATAACCTGCTTCTAGGCACTCGTAGTGAGTTTTAAAATAAAGTCTTTGTGAATTTTCAATGCAATTTTGATCTATCATACTGCAAATTGAAAATATTAAAGCATACTTAAACATTATGGAAAGCTCCTCTGATAGTTAATATTAAATAACAAAGCTCCATTAAAAATCTTGGAGTGTCTTTGTCTTGCCAGGCAAAGTATGACCAGGCTAAAGTTGATAAAGCTGCAATGAACCAGCCTATAAAATAATTTGGATTACTACCCGTTAAAATGTATATGCTTAATATTGTAAATATAAATGCAAGCCAGCGATTATATCTTCCCAGGCAACGTCATTATTTATTTTCTTTTTTACAAGAGCAAGGTTTCACGCTCATAATTGAGCAAAGAAAATATTTAACTTGTTTTAAAATTTTGTTTTTTGTTTTTTTTAATATTTTTAAAATCATTTTTATTCCTTGTTAATTTTTGGGATTATCCGATCTTACTTTATCGCAATGATCTTTAAATGTTGAAGTTCCGTTTTTTTGATCTTTGTAGATCATTTCCATTTGTTCTTGCCAAGATAGATATTGAGTTTTTCTAGTATCATCTACAGTAATATTTGCTTCAGCAGTATTACCTGCAGTTTCGTAAGATGCTAGTTGTTCATCTGTAGGTTTATCTAATCCTGATACATTCCATATTTTAATGTAATCGCTACCTTCGTCATTTTGCAAAACGATACTGGTATCATCCCAAGTCTTGGAGTTTGCTTCTAAATATAATTTAACTTTTGTAAAAAGTGTCGCCATAATTTTCCTCTATGCTATTTTGTATCCCATAAAAAAGGTTGATCTATTGCTATCACCATCAACGTCTCTTGCAGAGCCACCATCTTGGAATTTAAAGACTTCAACATAATCAGTTGCCGATAAATCTAAAACTGCTGACATTTGATAAGTTCTTCTATTTGCTCCATGTGACGAATTTCTATGTTCAACAAATGCTGATCCATTTTTATAAAAAAATATTTTTGCTGTATCGCCTGAACTATTGTCACATAATAATTTAGTGAAAAAAAAGTATTTGCCATCCGAAGGAGCAGTGTATTTACTGGAAGCAAAATCACTTCCTGTATCATAATCTTCGCTAGTAAAAGTTACTTTAGTTGCAGTATTGTTTGATATGCTTTGACCAGAGGTTTTAGATGCAAAAAAGAAATCACTTGATCCGCTTTTTAACAATGAAAAATCAATTCTTTTTAATGTACCAGCATCACTAATTAAAAACTCATCTGTATCCGCTGGAGTAGAAGTTAATGCTGTATGTCCAGTAATCACATCCGCTGTTAATGTACCAGCATCTACTGTACCATCGGCAGGTGTTGTAATAATTCCTGTGCCAAAATGTAATATAAAATTATTTGTAGAAGTTGATGCAATCGCTGTTCCAAAGTTTACTGTTGAACCTGATACTGTAAAGTTACCAGCTTGAACAACACCATCAATACTTATTATTAATGAATTCGCACTAGAAGGCGTAAATGCAACAGAACCTTTTGTTAATGAATAAGAACTAGAACCATCAAAAGTAATTACATCTAGCTTTTCAATGTTGCTTAATTTATCTATGCCTCTTCCAATATATGCCATAATTTATTACTCCAATATTCTATATGCTCCAAAAGCATTATTTAATCCACTTTCTACTAATTCTACAATACCAGCACCTTGAGCATCATGTTCAAAAAAAGCAAAGGCTTCAACATAATCAGATGAACCATTTAAAGTTATAATTTTTTGTATTGAGTGCATTCTTCTTTGTGGATTTCCTTGTTGAGATTGTGATCCTTCTTGTTGATAGTAAACAAGAGAACCATTTTTATATAAAGCTAATCTAGCTCTTTCATATTCTCCACTACCACCAGCATTAAAAATACAATTTACGTAAAAAAAATATTTACCAGATGTTGTAGGTGTAAATCTATAATTGGTTGAATGGTCATAATTACCATCAGTATCAAAATTTTCAGTATCAAATTGTATTTTAGTATATTGATTTTCAGTAAGAGTTTTTGATGCACTTATTGTTGCTTCAAAAGCTGGAGTATTAACTACAGCACCACTTGCTATGTCAGCACTGACAATAGTTCCGTTAGCAATTTTAGCAGATGTTATTGCACTATCCTCAATATCAGAGGTCTGCAATGCTTTATCCGCAGGTCTTGAACCTATATAAGTCATTTAATTTCCTATGTTATTTCCATGACTGACAGTGTGCCTGATACTTTATCAGCAACTGAACAATCAATTTGAATTTTGTCTCCAGCTTCTAAAATTACTTTAGAACCAGATAAAATCTCTAATGAACTTCCTACAGGTATCTGAACATCCTTAACTAAGAATGAAGTACCATTTGAAACATTGTTTGCTCCACCTCTGTTTCCTGTGGTACTAACTAATTCCACTTCTGCTGTTACAGAAGCTGTATGAATATTAGCAAGTATCAAACCTAAAACAACAGTCGTTGTACTTCCTGCTGCTGTGTACATCACGTATGGTGTTCCTGCAGAATTGGGTTCTGCTGCGAAGTTGATTGCCTTAAATGTGTTTGCCATTTTATCTCCTTATATTATCCTAAAGCTATCGCTAAAGCCGTTGGATCTTCTCCTGTGTTTGTTATGGTTATTGTTTCATTACTGCCGTCATTTGTTTCTGCTATACTAATATTAGTTCCAGCAGTAAGTTTTGAAAGTAAGAAATTCGGTGTGGTATCATTTGATGATACGGAAACTTTTACATCAGTATCAGCGGTTATAGTTTGCCAAGCTGATCCAGTATAAAATTTTAAAACGCCTGATGATGTATTTGTGTAAAGCATACCTGCAGCCAAAGCGTCTCCGTCATTGTCTTGCGTAGGATCAGAAGATTTTGCTCCGAGGTATGTGTCGTCAAATGTGTCTAAAGAACTAGCAGCAGATGTGGCTGAACTTGCGGCAGCTGTTGCCGATGAAGCGGCTTCTGAGGCTTTTGTAGTCGCAGTATCTTTATGACCGCTCGCAGTTGAGGCACTTGCGGCACTAGCTGTAGCTGAATTAGCACTTGCTGTAGCACTTGCAGCCGCAGCAGTTTGACTTGTCGTTGCTGATGCAGCGTCAACTAATAAAGACCATTTTGCGCTATCAGTGTTTGTCGTTAAGGGTTGAGATCCACTTGAAGTATGAGCGGTTACAGCAATAAAAATATTATTAGTAGAAGTATCTTTAACTATATCTCTAATAACATAAGTAGTCGAAGCAGCCCAATTTCCTTTAAATGATCCTAGCTCTTGCGTAACTGATAATTCACCAGAACTATCAAATGCTAAAATTTTTGAAGCTCTATCAGTAGCAGAGTTAGTGAATTCTGTACTGGTCATTGTATTTGTTCTTGAAATTTTTAAAGAACGATTAACTTCTTCCTGAATTTCCTGTTGTTGCAAAGTAAGTTTATCTAATGCTGTTTCGTGAGACTCCGCAGGAAATGGGTCATTTGCAACGTAGTCTGTATCTTGCGTTAAGTTTGTATCTCTTAACAATATAATAGACGTACCACTGGCAGGAGCCGAGCCGAAAGTTACAGTTCCCCCTGATGAGCCGTTATCAGATACAGAATAATCTGAGCTTAATGATTTAACAGTTTCCGCTCCTAGCGATGATCTCTCAATTACTTTTAATTCCGCAGTTGAATTTATTGGAAATGTATAAGTAAACTCAGTGGTAGAACCATCACCGCTAAAAGAGTTTTTAACTGTTGTACTAGAAACAGTCATTGTTTATTTTTTTTTCCTTAATTTTTTAAAATCAGCACCAGTAATTTTATTTCTTGGTTTTGCTGCTCGTGCTATTTTTTTTTGTTTGAGTGTTAATTTTTTTCCTGGCATTATTTTTTCTTCTTGCCTTTTTTCATTTTATTTTTTTTTGGCGGTCTGCCTCTTTTTGAGCCATAAGTGCCTTTTCCCATAGGTGCCATGGTTTTTCCTCCTGTTATGTTTGAAAATTTGGGTGATTTTTTACCCAGTTTATATTTACCTCATGCCAAAAATTGTCAATATTGGCAAGAATTATTTTATATTAAAAAAGAATTGAGATCCTTGATTTCGTTCCGATCTTCTTCGCATTCTGCTAAAATAACCAGGATCTAAAAACTCTTTAATTTGATAGCCTATTAAATAATCATAAGCCGTTTTGGTATAATATAAATTCAAAAATGGTGTATTTCCTTCAATTAATTTTAAAAATTTAACCCCAGCTTTTTTTGGTTCATCTAAAGATCCTATTGCTCTCATTAAAGATTCTGCATCTGCAACTAATGGTCCAAGGATAGTTGAAGCTAATCCGCCTCCATATTGGCTTCTTGCTTCTGCAAATAAAAAATCACCAAAGATACCTAAGCCTCCACCTTGTAAAAATGCAGCTATAACATTTTCTTTTTTATTCATGTCTCTTAAACCTTTACCTTTAAGCAAGTCTTTTGTAGTCATCGCAAGATAACCAAGCATAGATGTTAAAATAATTAAAGATCCTAAGCTAACTGCTTTACCACCAATTGTTGCTCCAAACTCTCCTGGAGCGTAACCTTTAAGTTCTCTTTCAATAACTTTTTTATATATTGAAATTGGAAACTGTTTAAACTGACCTATAAATCTTAAACTCTCTCCTGCAAATGTTCCTCTTTTATTACCTTGGTGCATAAAAGCTCTTACGTTTCCGTCTGGCTCTGGTACACCGTGAGCTGCTTGATCTTGTAATAAATTTCTCCAGGATAATCTTAAATCTCTTTTAAAATTTCTAATCTCTCTATCGCTTGCTTGTCTGCCTAAATATTTAACAACGGTTGCATCCGATATATCATCTAAAGCTTCACCGCTTAAATAGGTTTTTCCGTCTGCTTCCACTGTTTTTACTGATCTTAACAGATCCCATTTACCACTATCAATACCATACAAACCTAGTAATCTTCTCTCTGCAACGCTTAAATCTTTAAAAGATAATTTGGATTTCATTCCATATTGTCTAGCCAAACCAACCTGCATTCCTGTTTTTAAACTACTTACCCACCAGTTAAGAGAGTTTAGTTTAAAAAAAGCGGATTGAAGTCTAGCAGCAGTTCCCGAAGCGTCTCCTCTGGCTCCAAATTTTTGATTAACAGTTCCTAATACAGAATTACTTGTGATGTTTAAAACTTCTAAAGCTTCTTTGTTTTTTTTTAATGCCGCCATACCTTCTGCTAAACCCGTAAATAAACCTCTTCCCTGGTATCTAGCTGCAAGAGCATAGTTAGCAACATCGGCAAATGATGAAACTGTTGCAAAACCAAGTTTACCTGTACTATCAAGAAATCTTACATACATACCAACTTTTGCAGCAATCATAGAGTTTGGTCCAGCTGTACTTATTTGATAAGCGGAACCATCCATTTCAGAGATTTCAGCTTTATAATTTTCTAAAGTTAAAGATTTATCTTTATGATGATTACCTACTATTCTAAGTATTTTTTTTAGTGTTGCTTCGGGTCTTGAACCTAATCTTGCCATGGTTGCAATATTTCTTGCGTTTGAATTCATTCCTAAAACAAAACTATCAAGCAGTCTAGGTGATCCAAAAGTAATGTCGTATTGATGCCGCGCTTCTGCATCTTTAAAATGTAAAACTCTGTTTTGAGAAACTTTGTCTGTTAAACTTCTATTACCGCTTACACTATCTATGCCTTCTGATTTATTAAAATAACCACTTGATAACCCTTCCCATATTTCACCTAGAATTTCTTTTTCATTTGCATCACCAAAAAAAGTTCTTTTCTTATCTAATAATGGATAAATATAATTAACCCAAGCTTCTTTGTGAGCAGCTCTATTTTTAGTCATTGTTTTATTTAAAACTGCCCCAGCGCGTTCTAATCTATCACTATCGTGAAATTGTCTTGAAATCCAATCTCTAAGTTTTGGAATATCAGCCCCAAGATCATTTAAAGTCGTTCTTATTTCTTCAGAATATTTCTCAAGAATGTCTGCTATTTTTTTTGCTTGTGGTACACCTGACGATCCTCTTTCAACTAATTCTTTTTTAATTTCTAAATCCATTTTGCCGTCAACGGCTTCATCTAAAACTTTTGCTCTTTTTAAATCGTTAACAAGATTTGTTGTAAATCTTTCTTCTGAAGCTGTTTGTTCCTGGGTAACGGATCTTCTACTTCCTTGTCTATAATCTTGAATACCAACAATTAATGCTTTTATCCCGTCTCTATAATCATTACCAAAGGTATCTATAATCTGTTTGGATTCTTGTACTGCTTTAATACCATCTTCAGCTAAAGTTCTTTTTTTTTTAGCTTGTTCTCGCTCAAGTCTTGTTGCTTCAAAATCAGCAATCTTATCATCGTTTAATTCAACTTTTCTTAAATTCTTTTTTTGTTTTATATTTAACTCAATCTTTGTGAGTACATCGTTCATTTCTTCATCAGATAATAAATCTCCTGCAACTCTTTTAACTTCTTTTAAACAATCTCTTACTGACATTATGTTTTCCTCAACATGCAATTTGCTCCTGCTTTTATTGCATTTCTAATTTCTTTTCGTTTTGATATTTTGTTATCGATATTATTAATCTCATCAAAAGTTTCAAAAATATCATCACTCACAGATTTATTATTTAATTGACGGTCTAATTGTTTTAAAGTTTGTGATAAATTCTCTGCTTCATTTTCTATTTGTTTAACTTCTTTATCAATGATTTTTTTAGGTGTTGCAGTTGTATCTATATCTGCAAACTCATCTTTGTTTTGATAAGCGTCAACAATTTTTGATTTATTTTGATCTATCTGTCTATTTTGAATATTTTTTTCTTGAGCTTCTAAATCTTTTAATTCTCTATTTAAGCTTTTCGCTAATGCTTTTTGTTTTTTAGTTTTTGCTGAACGTAATGCAGTTTTAATTTTTTGTTTTGCTGCATCAATGTTATCTAAAGAATCATCAGCAAATCTTGATACATTTAATCTTTCCGCAACATCAACAGGCTTGTCATCTAAAACTCTGCCTACGGATCTTGCAAGTAAAGCTTCTCTTACTTCAGGATTTGCTTTTGCTAATCTTTGATAAATATTTGGCTTACCTCTTAGTTTTGCAATTTGATCTCCGATTTTACCAAAACCAACATGCAAACCAGCACCAAGCACAGAACCAATCGCAATGGCGTTTAAACTATCTAAATAATCATAATCAGCTTGTTCACCTTGAGCAACACCATAAACAATAGGCTCAACAGCAATGTTACCAATAGTAGCTTCAGTAAAACCTTTTTTTAATCTTGCAACATTTTTTCCTGATTTTGCAACCATTGCCGCAAACCGTGCTTGCCCCACAACAGGTACGAATGATGCTGCAACATTTATTGGGTCTGCAAAAGAAGTTGCTAGACCTACACCGAGATAAGCTGCTTTTGCTCCAAGACCTTTTGGTCCCCTGGAAATAATATTTGATCTTTCCATTTCAATTTTTTTTCTTTTGACAATATAATCAACGACACCTTCCCTGGTATCTTTTTCAAAAAACAATCCCATATCAGCATACTTTGCGTTAAGTTCATCTTTGTTTATATATTTGTCTGATAAATCGTAAGCTTCGACTTTTTCTTTTAATCTAAATAAAGAGCTAGTTGGATTATAGTCCCAGTTTTGACTGGCAATATTTTTTACAGCTGTGCCAAGACTTACAGGCGCAGTATCAACGGCTGTCTTATAATCTATATCTGTTGCTTGGTATGTTCCTAAAGGTTGTCTAATCATTATGGGTTCATACCGCTAAATTGATCTATTCTTGTAATATCTAATTCTTCAAAATCAAAAGGGTCTCCAGTAATAGGCATTTTTGTAGAGGCATCTGTAAATTTAATTTCAATTAACTTGCCAGATTTAGCATCCATAACAGGTATATTTTTTCCAGTATTAGACCTAATAACTGAAAGCACAATACCATCACCCCTGCTATTCAAAAACCAATTTGAATTATTTTTTATATCTTCAATAATCATTTTTCTATTAACATCAGGGGTCATTAATTTATTACTAGATTCAAATTTAGATAAATCAATTTTATCTAGGTAGTTTCCAAACTCAACTTCTTGTTTTATATAATTAGCTTTTGCTTCTATGACTTGTTGATTGACAGAAACTCCGTTTACATCAGTTGGAATAAAATAAGTTCCACTATCAGCAATTTTATAATCGTTTAAATATGCTTCGGTTACATTTGTTATTGCAGTGTCTTTACCTTCTTTTCTATAATACATTCTACTATAAACAGCATTTGCTAAATTTCTAACAATATCATTTTCATAAGTTGCATTTCTATTTCTATTGGGTGATTGTTTTTTTAATACATCAAAAAAATCTTCCATTTTATTATAGATGAGTGTATCGATTAAATCGAAATCAGATTTTTTGTAATCTTCTGAAAGAGTTAAATTTTTCTTTGTCTCTTCATCATTTCCTAAAGTAATATCACGATGTAATTGAGAGCTATTAGTGGTAAGTAATAACTCTGCTTCTTTAGGTAATTTGTTTTTCACTAAATATTGTAAAACGGCATCAGCTTTATCTTGATATTTATTTTTTAAATCCATCATAATACCTATTTTTTGTTCTGGGTTAGATGTGGAGTTATAATTATTTATAAAACTATCAGCTTGTGATTTTGTTATATAAGTTCTTAATTCTTCAGGAACCTTATTTTCTTTATATGTTTCTTCTAATAAATTTGATTTTTCTTGTATCTTTTGATTTCTTTTTTCAATATCACCAGATTGCTCGGCTATTCTTATTTCTTTATCCAGGATAATTATATCCTCATCATTTTTAGAATAATAGCCTGCTGCATCTGTTAGTATTGCTTTTTGTTTTTTTGCTAAAATATTATCAATGGCTGCATTCGCTTCTTTTTTATATTTAATATTTTCACCTTCTACTTTAATTTTTTTAATAACACTTGAAGCTTCACCATATTTTGCATTTTTAATATTATTATAATTTGATCTTACAATTTCATTTACACCTAAAATACTTTCCCTTTGTGCATATTCATCAGTACCTATAAACGGTGATAGCAATTCTTCTTTTGACATTTTTGAAGCTAAACCACTTTCAGCTCTCTCTGTATCTACCGCTATTTCTCTGTTAGAATAAGCTTTTGCCGCTCTTCTTGCTTTTGATGTAAGTTCAACCCTTCTTGTGTCTGACATGTTGGGGTATTGTTTTGGATCTTTAATATTTGTAAAGGCGGTCAAAGGGTTGGTGTTGTAGTCAACGTCAAATTTTAAAACTTCTATATCTTCTTCAATTTGAAACTGCGTAGCTTTTGATTTACCACCAAAAACCATTTTAAATTTATCGCTATTAAAAATTTGATTTAATTCGTATCTTGCAATTTCTTTTTCTGTAGGAACACTTGTTTGACTTGCTAGTATTGCTTTTAATG
>VMHT01130651.1_pt1 | contig 18697 bp, 17 predicted proteins | sample 4693611 | NCBI WGS metagenome assembly VMHT01 (sample SAMN12280063, study PRJNA550983) | marine metagenome | isolation source: seawater sampled from same location over 5 years 0.02-0.2 micron viral filtrate | place: USA: collected off the coast of southern California halfway between the port... ...
AGGAATTGTTACCGAAATTTCAAACTCGGCTGATGCTGCACTTACCACAGATCAGGTGACTAACTTTAAGGTGAAAGTTCGTATTTTAGAGGAATCATACAAAGATCTATTAGAAGGGAAAGCTGATAATTATTCTCCATTTAGACCAGGTATGACAGCTACGGTTGATATAATTACGAATAGAAAAGACGATATAATTGGGGTTCCTATTAGTGCGATCGTGATTAAAGATGATACCACTGCAACTGAAAGTGCCGATCAAAAATACGAAGCTGTTTTTCTAAAGGAAGGAGCAAAAGCCGAACTTAGAAGAGTTTCTACCGGAATTCAGGATGATAGCAATATAGAAATTACTGAAGGTTTAACCGAAGGGGAAACCGTTATTACAGGACCATATAATACCGTAACTAAAAGCCTTAAAGAAGGTGATGACGTTGAGGTAATTAATAAATAAGAATACTACAGATTTGGCTTTAATACTTTGCTTAGAAACCGCTACTACAAATTGCTCTGTGGCACTTTCACAAGATGGTGCCCTCTTAGCATTAAAGGAAGATAGGAACAACAATTATTCGCACGCCGAGAAGTTGCACGTTTTTATAGATGAAATTCTAAAAGAAAACAACTTAGCGGTGGGAGATCTTGAAGCTATAGCGGTAAGTAAAGGCCCTGGATCTTATACAGGATTAAGAATAGGAGTTTCTACCGCAAAAGGCCTATGTTTTTCATTGAATATTCCTTTAATTTCTATAGCCACGCTGGCCTCTTTAGCTGCGCAGGTTGAACTGAAAAAAGGATTTGTTATTCCGATGTTGGATGCGCGTAGAATGGAAGTTTATTCTGCCGTTTTTGATGAAAACCTGAAGGAAATAAGAGAAACTAAAGCTGAAGTTTTAGATGAAAATTCTTTCACCGACTATCTTGAAAAAGATAAAACAGTATTTATAGGAAATGGTGTGGAAAAATTTAAAGCTATTTGTACACATTCCAACGCTGAATTTATTTTAGATAAATTACCATCTGCAAGAGAAATGTGCAGTTTAGCAGAAGCCAAATACAAAATAAGCGACACCGAAGATGTCGCTTATTTTGAACCTTATTATTTAAAAGATTTTATTACTGGTTAATCGGCGGAGTTGGCACCGTTGTTTTTCGATCTCTTTTCAATCGTTCCATTCATTTTTGTTTGATCATAAAGATAAACATCACGTTGAGGATAAGGAATTGTCATACCGGCTTCTTCCAGTCTTATTTTTCCTTCTTCAATCATAAACCAGTGTAGATCCCAGAATTTACTGTTTTCAGCAAAATATCTCACTGAAAAGTTAACCGAATCGGCTCCAAGTTCAGAAACAATAATTTGTGGTGCCGGATCTTTTAGCACATCTTCCTGCTCTTCTACCAGGTTTCTAAGTACTTCTTTAGCCTTTTTTAAATCATCATCATAAGAAATCCCGAAACTTAGGTTCTCCTTCCTGGTGCCGTTATAACTGTAATTGATAATATTGTCGTTACTCAATTCACCATTTGGAATTACTGCTCGTTGGTTTCCAAAAGTATCTAATTTGGTGTAAAATAAAGTAACCTCTACTACAGTACCAGAAATGCCTTGAGCTTCTATCCAGTCGCCAACTTTAAAGGGCTTTAAGACTATTATTAAAACTCCTCCAGCAAGGTTAGAGAGTGATCCCTGCATTGCCAGACCAATTGCCAAACCTGCGGCACCAATTGCAGCTACCAGAGAAGCGCTTTCAACGCCCAGCTGGGTGATTACCAATACAAAAAGTATAATGCGTAGTCCCCATCTAATCGCATTTAGAGTGAAAACTTCTAAAGTTTTATCGTAATCTTTTTTCTGGAATAATTTATCTACGTATTTAACAATAATGCCAATTACCCAAAGGCCAACAATTAGTAGTACTATTGCTCCTATTAAAGTAGGTAAGTAATCAATAAATTTTTCTGCGTATTCTTTAGCAATGGCGCCCCAATCGTTTAGTTTATCCATAATTTAATTTGTTTTAAAACAAATTGACTATATTTTTTTTATTTATAATAAATTTCCCTGTTTAATTTTTGTTAAAACTGTTTTAGTGTTTTGATAGATTCTTCCACGGAATCTTTAGGGAGATAACATTTTCCATCACTGCAGATATAAATTAAATCTTTATCGTTTTTAAACCTATTCCTTAGAATTGATATTTCCGAAGCCTTTACACTACCGGCAAATATGGTATGTGGTAAGAATTCCTGTTCTAATTCTCTTTTTATAGAAATAGCATTTTTGCCCGTAATCGCAACTTCGTAAAAAGCTTCAGTGAAATTAAGCATCAAATCCAGCCAGTTGGCATAAGACTGCGGATAGGTTTTTATTTGAGGTTGGACTGTTTTCAACATTTTCTTCGCTAAATCATAATATTCCATGTTCCCAGTGATTTTAGAAACTTTAAATAGATTTTTAGCCATGACCGAATTCGAGGCCGGCAACACATTATCGTTTAACTCGTAATTCCTGGTAATTAAAGCTTCATCTTTAGAAGAAGTGAAATAGAATAATCCGGTTTTTTTATCCTGGAAGTCTTCTATACAGACCGTAATTAATTGTTCTGCAATTTCTAGCCATTTTTCTTCAAAAGTAGCTTCATATAAATTAATAAAGGCTTCGGCGCACAAAACGTAATCTTCCAGGTAAGCATTTATAGAACTTTTCCCATTTTTGAAATTATGCCAAAGCCGATGATCTTGCCTGAACTGATATTTTTGAAGAAATGCCGCATTTTCTAATGCTTTTTCAAGGAATTCTGATTTCCCAAAAGCTTTGTAGGCATCTACATATCCATTCAGCATTAGGGCGTTCCAGGAAGTCAAACTTTTATCATCCAGTCCCGGTTTTGTCCTTTTATCACGCTCTTGTTTTAGAATTTTTGTCCAGGTTTTTTTCTTTTCTTCTAATTGAGTTAGACTAAGATTAAATTCTTCAGCAATCACTTCGTTACTTTTAGATCGAATAAGAACATAATTGTTGTCCTCCCATTTTCCGAAAGGATTAATATTATAATAAGCTTCGAAAATTGAAAAATCTTCGGTTATTAAATCTTGCAATTGGTCTTTTTTCCACACGTAATAGGCGCCTTCGGTTTTATTCCCGGTTTTATCTTCACTATCGGCATCTAAGGCCGAATAAAACGCTCCGGTACTATCGGTAAGCTCCTCTTTTACAAAATCCAGGGTTTTATAAACCACTTCTTTGTACCAACTATCTTTCGTAAAAGCAAATGCCTTGCTGTAAAGACTCACCAATTGCCCATTATCATAAAGCATCTTTTCAAAGTGAGGCACATGCCAGCGTTCGTCTACCGAGTATCTTGAAAATCCACCACCTATATGATCAAAAACTCCACCATAAGAGATTTTATTAAGACTTAGCAAGGATTGCTCGAAGATCTCTTTGTCGTCTTTCTGCGCAGCATACCTAAATAAAAATGACTGATTTACCGGAAGCATAAATTTTGGTGCTCCTTGAGAACCACCATTTTTTCTATCAAATCCTTTTTTCCACTTTTCAAGCATTTTATCTAGAAAAGCTGTAGTGAAAGGAGTTTCTTCCTGGGGAGTTTCAATAAGTTGTAATTGCTGCAGTCCTTCTTCCAGTTTAGAAGCGTATGATTTCATTTCATCGGGCTTGGTTTGGTACAGCCCATAGAGTTGTTTTAAAGCGTCTTTCCATTGTTCTTTTCTAAAATATGTGCCGCCCCAAACCGGCCGTCCGTCTGGTAAGGCAACGATATTCATGGGCCAGCCACCCGCTCCGGTCATTACCTGGATAGCATTCATATAAACCTGGTCAACATCGGGGCGTTCTTCCCGGTCAACTTTTATATTTATAAAATGCTCATTCATAATTTCAGCCACTGCTTCATCTTCAAAACTTTCGTGCTCCATGACGTGGCACCAGTGGCAGGCAGAATAACCCACACTTATAAGTAAGAGTTTATCTTCTTTACGAGCTTTTTCCAGGCTTTGTGTGTTCCAGGCCTCCCAGTTTACGGGATTATGAGCGTGTTGTAAAAGGTAGGGACTTGTTTCGTTAATTAGGTTATTGGTGAATTTTGCTTTGGGCATGATTATTTTTTAAATGAAAAACGCTCCCCGGAATCCCAGAGAGCGTTGCTAATTTTATAAGTGAAAATTAACTGATTTCAAAAGAGATTTTTACATTAACCCTAAATTCGGTAATGTTTTCTCCATTTACAAGTGCACTTTGTTCTTTAACATAAACCGATTTTATATTTTTTACGGTTTTAGCTGCATGTTTTACTGCTTTTTTTGTGGCATCTTCCCAGCTTTCGGTAGAATTCGCCAAAATCTCAATTACCTTTATTATAGACATAACGTGTTGGTTTTAGAATGTTCAAATCGATTCTCTTTTAAAAATACCGAGAATTTCATCGGAAATAGCGATTGTTTTAAAAGTAGGGGATTTCACTAGTTAGCATCTTTAAAATTTTACTCATAAAATTACTTCCGGGTAATTTGTTCTTACTTTTTGCAGTACATTTTTTAGGATAATTGAAAAATCGGTATGCTAATAGCCTGCATTTAATTAAAGTTTTAATAACCTACAAAAGGATATTTATAGGAAAAATTCGCTGAATTTTGCAGGTTGAAAGGACTTTGTTTACATGCAGGATGTTTACTTAATAATTCTGGGACTTTTATTTATTCTGGCCATTACAGATTTAGTGGTTGGGGTGAGTAATGATGCCATTAATTTTCTGAATTCTGCAGTAGGTTCCAAAGCGGTTTCCCTTCGTTCTATTCTCATTATTGCAAGTTTGGGAGTGGCAGTAGGTGCCATATTTTCCAGCGGATTAATGGAAGTAGCCCGGAAAGGAATTTTTCTTCCGCAGGAATTCTATTTTGAAGAGATCATGGTCATCTTTATGGCCGTAATGCTTACCGATGTTTTACTACTGGATTTTTTCAATTCCCTTGGGCTGCCAACTTCGACCACGGTATCAATTATGTTCGAGCTGCTGGGAGCGGCTGTTAGTATTGCGCTTATAAAGATTTTTAAAACTACTAACGATGTTTCCAGCTTGGTAGATTTTATAAATGTAGACAAAGCTTCTGAAGTTATTTTTGGCATTTTGCTGGCTATTGTTATCGCATTCGTAGCCGGCGCGGTTGTTCAGTATTTTTCACGCCTGGTGCTTTCTTTTAAATATGAAAGAAAGCTGAAATATACCGGGGCCATTTTTGGCGGAGTCTCCCTTGCGGCAATTTTCTATTTTATTCTTATTAAAGGGCTAAATAGCCTGGCTTTTGTATCAGATCATTTTGTGGAAGATGTACACAATAATCGCATACAGATTATTATTTTTAGTCTAATAGGCTTCACAATTCTCTCTAAGCTCTTAATAAGTTTCTTTAGGGTGAATATTCTTAAACTTATTGTCATGGTGGGCACCTTTGCCCTAGCCTTGGCTTTTGCAGGGAACGATCTTGTTAACTTTATTGGTGTGCCCATTGCTGCCTGGCAATCTTATGAAATATGGAGTGCCTCTGGGGTGGCCGCTTCAGAACTATTAATGAGCGATCTGGCCGGTAGTGTTACCACTCCTGAAGTTATTTTAATTTTTGCTGGAGGAGTTATGGTTCTTACCATTTGGTTTTCTGATAAAGCTAAATCAGTAGTAGATACCGGTGTAAAGTTATCCCGGCAGAATGAAGGTTCAGAACGATTTGGCGCTAATTATTTATCCCGAACAATCGTTAGGTATTCTATGATGTTTGGAAGTGCGGTTTCAGAGGTAATTCCTAAAAAGATTAGAAAAAGAATTGATGCGCAATTTGAAACTCCAAAGACTAAAACTACGGGGAGAGAAATTGCACCGCCAGCTTTCGATTTGGTGCGTGCATCTGTGAATTTGGTGGTGGCCAGTATTTTAATTTCCATGGGAACTAATTTGCAGCTTCCGCTTTCTACTACTTATGTGACTTTTATGGTTGCGATGGGTACTTCTTTGGCAGATAGGGCCTGGAACCAGGAAAGTGCTGTTTATAGGGTTGCAGGGGTGCTAAATGTTATTGGAGGCTGGTTTGTAACCGCTTTTGTTGCGTTTCTTGGAGCAGCACTTTTTGCTGTGATTATTTATTTTGGCGGGCTTATAGCTATTGCTATCCTTGTTTGTATCACCGCATTTGTTATTGTTAGAAATACACTATCTCACGCGAAAAAATCTAAAGCCAATAAACTGCAGAAAAGATATAAGCGTACCGATATTATCACCATCAATGAGATTACCGCCGAAAGTTCGGTGAATATTTCCCAGGTGATTTCAGGAATTAAAAAGCGCTACACCAAAACTGTAGACAATTTAGGATATCATGATCTTGGAAAGCTTAAGAAGAATAATAAAAAAGTTGGTGAGCTGGAAAGTGAGGTTGATGAACTAAAAGGTAATATTTATTATTTTATAAAATCGCTGGATGAAGATTCGGTGGAAGCGAGCAGGTTTTATATTCATTTGCTGAATTATTTACAGGAAATGGTAAACTCTACCCGATATATTACCCGAAACTCTTTTGATCACGTAAATAACAACCACAAAAACCTGAAATTTAATCAGATTCGTGATCTGAAAAAGATAGATAAAAAGCTTCAGGAGTTATTTTCTGAAATAAAATACACTTTTGATGAGCACGATTTTGAGCGTTTAGATGATATTCTTGCTGAAAAGCAACGATTGCTTGATATGGTTTCAGAAATGATAGAGAAGCAAATTAAACGCATAAGGACTTCAGAAAGCAGTCCTAAAAACACCAAACTTTACTTTGGGCTTTTACTGGAATCTAAAGACCTTATTTCGTCTACGCTTAATTTAATTCAGTTGTTTAGGGAATTCTATGCAGAAGCGAAATCTACGCTTTAGCAGCTTCAGAAATTATCCGTTTACTGCTTCTACGTAATCTACTTTTCCGCGAAGCATATCCCTTAGCATCGTTTCAATTCCGCTTTTAAGTGTCATGGTTGAAGAAGGGCAGCCACTACAAGCTCCCTGAAGGATAACTTTTACGGTTTTATTTTCAGAATTATAAGAGTCAAAAAGAATATTTCCACCATCACTGGCAACAGCAGGTTTAATATATTCGTCAAGAATTGCGATCACTTGTTTTGAAGTATCGTCCAGGTCTTTGATTTCCTGACTCACCTCTGGATTTGCCGGGTGGGTTGATGCTTCTGTTTGTTGAGGTACTGAAGCTTCGGCTTTTAAAACTTCTTTCCCATCCTGCAGGTAATTAGTGATGAATTCTCTTAACTCCAGGGTGATTTCTTCCCATTGAGCAACATCATATTTGTGGATAGAAACGTAATTAGAATCTATAAATACTGCTTTTACAAAAGGAAAATGAAAAAGTTGCTGCGCAAGTGGTGCATCTTTAGCTTCATCAATATTCTTAAACTCTGCAGTTTTTAAAACCAATTTTTTATTCGCTACAAACTTCATTACGCCCGGGTTTGGTGTGCTTTCTGCATAAACCGTAACTGGAACATTTTTTGTTTGATCTGCATCTTCCTTAATCACCACACCATCTTTATTTAGAAAATCTTCTATCTGGGCGGCAACTTCTTCCTGCACATCATCCCACTCTACGATATCATATTTTTCTATCGCGATGAAATTTTGAGCGATGTAAACCGTTTTTACAAAAGGTAAGTAAAACAATTGCTGCGCTAATGGAGATTTAGCTGCTTCATCTATATTGTTAAACTCGTAATTTTCGTGACGGGTTAAAAATTTGTTGGTTTCAAATTTTATAATTCCCGGTTTATTTGTGCCTTGTATATTTATGGTGAAATTGCTCATATCAATTTTTTTGCAAAAGTACTAAAGAAAACTTAGTTAATCTATATCTTTACCTTTCTTATGGGGATTAGAACTTTATTTATCAGGTGTTTTAAAGCTAGCCAAATTTCGATGGCTGCAAAAATCATTTTTATATTACTATTTGGTTTTTTACTGAATTCTTCAGCAAAAGCACAGGAAGTAATTCCTATTTATTCAGATTACCTAACCGATAACCTTTTTCTTATCCATCCCTCTATGGCCGGTGCGGCCAATAGAAATCAAATAAGACTTACTGCCAGGCAGCAATGGTTTGACGTTGATAATGCTCCCAGCTTACAAACACTGGCTGTAAATGGCAGGGTGGGAGACAAGCTTGGTGTGGGCGGAATTGTTTTTAATGACCAAAATGGAAATTTCTCTAAGATTGGGGCTTATGGAACGGTCGCTTATCACTTGCTTTTTTCCAGGAGTGAATTAGATCTTAACCAACTTTCTTTTGGTATAAGCGGTGGAATCGTTCAGCATAGATTAGATCAAAGTGGGTTCACTGAATTTGATCCCATTGTTAATGGGAATAACGTATCCGATATTTTTGCTAATATGGATGTTGGAATGTCTTATTATTATCTTGATTTCTACGCTCATTTAGCCGCTAAAAATATTATCTCGGTGAATCGCGAACTTTTTTATTCCGATGCTGTTCCCAGCAATCAGCGAAAATATTTATTCTCTACGGGCTATGTATTTACTAATGATAGTGATTGGAGTTACGAGCCATCTACCTTATTTCAGTTGCGAGAAGCCACCAATGAGATGAATATCGATCTTAATATGAAAGTTTATCGCAATGTGAATTTTGGTCAATTATGGGGTGGAATCTCTTACAGAAATAGCTTTGAAGGAGCTGAGTATACAGGAGAGGGAGAAGAAATTAAAAGTCAGCAGCTACGATATATTACTCCATTTGTAGGTTTAGATTATAATAATTTTATGTTTGGTTATACTTTTAGCTACCAGTTCAACTCGGTAGTATTAAGTAATAACGGCTTTCACCAAATCACTATTGGATACGATTTTGGGAAGAGTAGAGGTCGCTGGAATTGTAAATGTCCTGCTGTTAATTAAAAATCCAGGTAATTTACTTTATAACCATATTTTACGGCTTCAGTTAAATTTTCAAGCACCTTCGGATTAGTGTTGCTGAAAAATTCTGGGATAGGTCTTTCTCCTGGTTCTTCTTTGAGCAATATATTATTTACTTCAAGAATGGATTTTGTTTGTCTTGCCACGGCCTCTCCCGAATCTATGATAATTACTTCCTTAGGCAGCAATTCTTTGAGTATAGGAATAAGGTATGGATAGTGACTGCAACCCAGTACCAGGTAGTCTATTTTATTTACAAAAAATGGTTCCAGTAATTTAAGTAAAAGACTTTTCATTTGAGGGGAATCCAGTTCTCCTGATTCAATAAGCTCTACCAGGCCACGACCTTCAATTTCTACCACATTAATATTTCGAGCATAAAAATCTGAAGTCTGGGAAAAAAGAGTGCTAGTTAGCGTCCCACGGGTGGCGAGTATGCCTATGGTTTTTGATTTTGATTTTAAAGCAGCCGGTTTAATTGCTGGTTCAATGCCTATAAAAGGAATGGAATATTCATTTCTTAAATCCTTAATAGCATTGGTAGTGGCAGTATTACAGGCAACAACAATAATCTTGGCGCCCATATCCAGCAACTTCTCCGTGTTTTTCCGGCTAAGATTTTTAATCTCTTCAATAGGCTTTTCTCCGTAGGGTGCATTCTTGCTATCGGCCAGGTAAATAGTCTTTTCAAAAGGAAGTAACTCGTGAATTTCCTTCCAAATAGAAGTTCCTCCAACACCAGAATCAAATATACCTATAGGTTGCGAATTGCTCATTAGTACAAAAATAAAAACTGCGCCTTAATGGGGCGCAGTTTTTACTCTTTATTTATATGTATTGGGTGAAAATTACATTCCCAATTCAGCTTTTACATCAGCCATAAGATCTTTACCATCGGCAAGGATTACTCCTGTTCCTGTAGTAGAATCTAATACATAGTCAAAACCTTGTTCTCTGGCTACTTTCTGGATAGCTTCACGAGCTTTTTCAATCACCGGTCTAATTAGATCGTTTTCTTTCTTTTGAAGCTCCTGTCTTGCTCTCTGGCTGTGTTCCTGAATTCTTCTTTCAGTTGCCTGAAGTTCACTTGCTCTTTTTGCGTTTTCCTCTTCTGTTACTGTTTCAGCTTCAGATTGGTAACGTTGCATTGTGTTTTGAGCTTCGGTAAGCATATCTTTAATCTCAGCATCGTAAGTTTTCTCTAACTTTTCAAGTTGAGACATTGCATCTTTATAAGCAGGCATAGTTTCTACCAATTCCTGGGTAGCGATGTGGGCAACTTTACTCTGTGCGTTTGCAAATGTAGTAGCTCCTAAGGTTAATGCAAGGGCTATAAAAAGTGTTTTGAATTGTTTCATTTTAATTGATATTAATTGTTTAAGTATTAAGGTTTAAAATTATTTAGTTTATCGTGTCTTTTCTTGCTCGTGCCGCTTCAATAGAATCTCTTTTTTGTTGTCTTTCTTTTAAAATTCTTTCTCTGCGTTCTTCAAATGCTCGTTGTCTTGCTTCTTTAATAGAATCCTGTTTTCTCCTTCTTTCTTCTATTAAGGCCTGGCGCTCACTTTTGCGATCCTCAACGGCCTGTTCTCTCGCACTTAGTTCTTCGTCTTCTTCTGCTGTGCGCGCTTCGGCTCTTTCCAGCTCCCGTTCTTCCTGCTTTGTCTCAATTTGTCTTCGGTTAGAAGCTCTATTGATGCTTCTTAAAACCTGGTCACTCAAGTCAAAACGGTTTTTTGCGAAAAGCATTCCAGATTCAGAATTTCTATCAAATATAAAATCGAAATCCCTTGTTTCGGCTATTTCCTGAACCGCTGTGAAAACCTGATCCTGAATGGGCTTTATTAATTGCCGCTTCTGAATCATATAGTCACCTTTCGGGCCAAAACGCTTTTGCTCATAATCTGTAGCCTGTTCCTGCTGATATGCGATCTCTTCTTCCCGTTCCTCAATAAGTTCAGGAGTAAGTAGCGCACGTTCATTTTGCAGGCTGGTTTTCATTTCATTAATTTCTTTCCGCTTCTGGTCAATTTCATTTTGCCATTCTTGAACTCTCTGGTCTAATTGAGTTGAAGCTTGCTGATATTCGGGAACATTTTCCAGGATATACTCCATATCCACATAACCTATGTTTATTGGCTTTTGGGCATTTGCGCCGAAACCAATTAAGATAAAAAGTGTGAATAAAAATGTTCTTTTAAGCATACTTAAATCGAATATAGAAAATATCGTGCCAAATTAAAATTGCTGTCCAATTATGAAATGTGTTTCCCATCCATTGGCTCCCGGTATTCCCTGGATAGAATCGAATCCATATCCAAAGTCTATACCAAGTAAACCAAAGGCTGGCATAAAGATTCTTAAACCTGCACCGGCCGACCTGTTAAGTTGAAAAGGGTTGAAATCCCTGAAGTTATCGTAAGATGCACCACCTTCTAAAAAGGTTAGGGCGTAAATAGATGCTGAAGGTTTAAGCGTTATAGGATATCTAAGCTCTAAAGAGTATTTGTTATAGATAGTTGCACCATCATCATTCACCCCTGCAGGGCGATCTAAAGGTACTACAGATTGGTTTGGATAACCTCTTAACTGAATAGTTTCTCTACCATCTAAACTAAATGCTCCAAGACCGTCCCCACCAAGAAAGAATCTTTCAAAAGGAGGAACGCCACGATCGTTGTTGTACGCTCCAAGGAAACCGTATTCTGCGTTTGTTCTTAGTACAAGCTTATCGTAAATTTGGGTATACCATTCTCCACTAAACTTAACTTTATAGAATTCCAGCCAGTTAAATTTCTTCTGGTCTATTTTACGTTGATCCCCAACAGCATTCTCAGGAGTTACCCTGTCGCCCTGTTGATTGATAAGATTACCGTTTTCATCTTCTAACTGGTATTCTCTATCTTCGGCTAAATTAGCGTAATCTACACCATTCCAAAGAGAGTATGGAGGCGTGAATTTAGCAGTGATCTTAAACTTAGAACCTCCCGTTGGGAAAATTGGATTTACATAAGTGTTATCTCTTGTAAGTCCTAAAGTATAGGTGAAGTTGTTAGAGTGACCATCACCAAAAGTAAATAAACCTGTGTTATAATTATTTAGGTTATAACGTTGAAAACCTAAAGAGTGAGATACTGTGATATAAGGGTCTGGCACGGTTAAACGTTTAGCCAAACCAACATTTACCCCAAGAATATCAAAACTTCTGCTTCTATCTGCTTCTCTGTTTATATAATCGAATAAAAATTGTCTCGTATAAGAGAATGAAGTTTGAAGACTTACCGGCTTTTTACCGCCTAACCAGGGTTCCATAAATGAGAGGCTGTAGGTTTGGTAAAAAGTACTGGCCTGGGCTCTAAGAGAAAGGGTTTGCCCATCTCCCATAGGTACTGGTTTGTAAGCTTCTTTGTCAAAAATTCCCGATAACGAGAAGTTGTTAAAAGAAAGCCCTAAAGTACCAATAAAGCCTCCGCCGCCATAACCACCTTGTAGTTCTATTTGGCTGGCACCAGCTTCTACAACAGAGTATTCAAGATCTAAAGTACCCGATTGTGGATCTGGATCTACGAATTTTGGTTCTAGCTGTTCTGCATCGAAAAAGCCAAGCTGCCCAAGTTCTCTTACCGTATTTACAACATCTTCCTGGCTATATTTTTGTCCCGGTTTAGTTCTTAATTCCCGGTAAATAACGTGATCTTTGGTTTTATCGTTTCCGGTTACTCTAATGTTGTTGAAGTAAGCTTCTTTCCCTTCAACAATTCTAATTTCAAAGTCTATGGTGTCGTTATAAACATTGGTCTCTACAAGGTTGATGGTAGAAAATAAGTAACCATTGTTTTTATATAAGTTAGAAAGGTCTTCTCCGTCTGGTTTAGTTTGATCGGCGATTCTTTTGTCTAGAAGAACCCCGTTATAAACATCACCCTTTTTTATTCCCAGAACACGTTCCAGCTGTGCATCTGTATAAACTGAATTCCCTAAGTAATCTATATCTCCAATATAATATTGATCTCCTTCTTCAATTTTAAGGTTTAAAGCAATTGTCTCATCATCAATTTCAACTAGAGAATCTGTTACAATTCTGGCATCGCGATAACCACTTTCCTTATATTTATCTATTAGGTTTTCTTTGTCTTCCTGGTAATCTGCCCTAACAAATTTAGATCTTTTCCAGAAGCGAATAATGTTCTTCTGTTTGGTGTTTTTCATAGACCTTCTAAGCTTGGCGTCAGAAAATTTTTCGTTGCCTGTAAAATTGATATCAGCAATCTTTACACGATCACCCTGGTCTATATCTATAAGCATGTTGACCAGGTTGGTGTTAGCCGTAGTATCGGTAACTTCGCTGGTGCTTATTTTTGCATTAGCATTAAAATATCCTTCTTTACGATATTTGCTTTCAATATAATTCTTGGTGGTAGTAATAAGGTTTTCTGAAACCTTAGCGCCGGTTCTCAGTTTATTTTCCTTAATAATTTCTTCCTGTTCCCGCTTTTTAAGGCCGGTAACTTTAACTTTATTTAGTTTTGGAACTTCCTGGATTTCAATTTCCAGGTCTGCAACATTGCCATCGCTTACATTGGTAATGTAAAAATTGATGTCGCTAAATTGATCAATATCCCATAGTTTATTGATCACGTTACTAATTTTATCTCCGGGAATATATATTTCTTCCCCTTTTTTTAAACCGGTATAAGCAATTACGGTTTGTTCGTTAAAACTAACGGTTCCCGTAACTTTAATATCTCCAATTATATATTTTTTGCCATCTGCTAATGGTAAGCCCTGAGCTTGTGAAGAAATGCTAAAAATTAAACTACATGCTACTGCCAGAAGGCTAAATACTTTCTTCGTCATGAATGCGCTAACTAAGTTGCTCACTGGTTTTTCCAAATCGTCTTTCTCTATTTTGATAATTGTAAATGGCTTCAAAAAGATTTTCTTTTCTAAAATCTGGCCATAAAGTTTTTGTAAAATATAATTCTGCGTAAGCAATTTGCCATAATAGGAAATTGCTAATGCGTTGTTCTCCGCTGGTTCTGATTAATAAATCTACCTCCGGAAAATTTCGGGTGTAAAGATGCTGATTTATAACCGATTCATCAATAGCATCGGCGGTTATTTCATTATTTTTAACTTTCAGGCTAATTTCACGTATTGCAGAAGTTAATTCTTCCCGTGAACCGTAGCTAAGCGCAAGGTTAAGCACCATGCGATCGTTAGTCCTGGTTTTCTCTATAACCTCGTTGAGTTCCCGAAATACTTTCTTCGGAAGGGTTTTTAAATTCCCTATCGCGTTTAGCCGAATATTATTTTTCTGAAGTGTCTTTATTTCCTTTTTTAAAGAGGAAACCAGTAAGCGCATTAAAGTATCTACTTCTAATTTTGGGCGATTCCAATTTTCAGTAGAAAAAGCATAAAGGGTTAAATGTTCAATACCAATTTCGGCTGAAGCTTCTACAACATCGCGAACAGCGGTAGTGCCTTCTTCGTGCCCCGCGGCCCTTAAAAAGCCTTTTTTTCGCGCCCACCGTCCATTGCCATCCATAATTATGGCAATATGTTTTGGTAGTTTTTTAAGGTCTATGTTGTCTTTGTAATTCATATTAAAATCGGCTATAGCAAGGTTCTCTTCCCCACGAAAAGGTAAAATTCACCCCTGTGAATACATACCAATCGTTGGTGTTTCTATTTCCGAATTCCCTTCTGGGCATTCTATTTCCAAAAATTTCTTCTGGCCAGCTTCCGTCTAAATTATCGGTAAACGTATAGCGCACGCCCACTTCCAATGCACCAACAATATGGCGTGTAATACTTTCTTTGTAGCCAAAAACCACCGGAATCGCAAAATCCCAGTTGGCTCCCTGGTTCTCCAATTCCCCGTTAGGGAAATCGGCACTTAGTAATAAGTGGTCGGCTCTAAAATATGTTATTCCGGTATAAAGATAAGGAGTACTTTGCGGGTGACCTTCGTGAAGATCAAAACTCCAGAAATTAAATTCTATGCCAAGGGAAGCTTCTGCGATAGTATTGCTAAAAGAATAGCCTCTGCTCGCTCTTCTTGGATCATTAGAATCGGCATCATCGGCATTTATTTCAGCATATAGAAGTGAAAATCGAAAAGCGTGACGTGGGCTGCGATTCCATTTTAGGAGGGCGCCGCCAACCAGGCTATTTGGAAGTACAAAATTGGTTCGGCCTACATCACCAATGTAATTAGCGCCACCAATATATGGTCCTACTTCAAATGTTTGTGAATTTGTTTTTGGGGCAAAAACAAGCAAGATTACTACAACTAATATGTACCTCATAGGTTTTCAAAAGTTTGCAAATATAACAATAATGTTTGCTCTACAATAATTTGAGCAAATTTGTACATGTTCTTAAACAGTTTTTAAAATCATTTATTGCTTAATTGCGTTTATCTTCTCCCCACATGAGCTTTTTTCTGAGGGTTTGAAGAAAACTATCTTCATTAAGTTCAACAAGATTTATCGCGTAGGGTGCTTTTTGAATAATGATCTCGGTGTCATTTTCAAGGGTGGCAATTCGGGAGTCCATGGAAACCAGGTGAGAATCTTCTCTTCCTGAAACCCGAAGTGTTATTTTGGTGTCGTCCTTAATTACTAAAGGACGGGCATTTAAATTATGCGGCGCAATGGGTGTGATAATAATAGATGCCGCATCTGGTGTAATTACCGGTCCGCCACAGCTAAGAGAGTAGCCTGTAGATCCCGTTGGTGTAGAAACAATTAAACCATCTGCCCAGTAGGAGTTTAGATATTGATCGTTTAGCCAGGTGTCTACCGTAATCATAGAGGTAGTGTTTTTTCGGCTTACGGCAATCTCGTTTAAAGCGATATTTTTAAAGACAGGATCGTGACTGGGAGGGTTGGTGCTAATATTTAATACACTTCGGGAAGAAATACTGTAATCTTTTTGCAAAATAGTTTCCAGGCTATCTTTAATTTCTTCCTTTTGAATGGTCGCCAAAAAACCTAACCTTCCCGTATTAATGCCAACAATTGGGATGTCTAAATTCCGGATGTAATTAATAGATTTTAGAATAGTACCATCACCGCCAATACAAAAGAATAGATCGAAGCTGTTATCCAGTTCTTCAAAAGTGCTGAAGTAAGAATAATCTTCATTAATAGTCTTATTTAAATGAATAAGTTCCAGGAAATCTTTTTCAATAATTACATTGATGTTTTTACGCTTCAGTAATTCCAGAAGCTGTGCTATATAAGTCCCGGCATTGGTATGGTAAAACTGACCGTAGATGCCTACTTTCATATATTCATATATTTATCTAAATACTTAGATCGGTCTCTAAGATTCTTATTGAAATTATCTTCCCGGTGTTCAGAAATAATCTTATAGCCATATCTGCGGAAAGATTGAATGATCTCATTTATTCCAGAAGGACTTAATTTTATGGTAATTTGAACTATGTCGTTTTCCAATTTCGAAATAAATGAGCCAAGAATATTTGCACTATTGGATTCTACAATTTGCACGATCTCACTAAAGGAATAATCTTTAATTCCTTTTTGGATCACAATAATATTTCCTGCTTCGCTTAAAAATGGGGTTTCATTAAAAAGAGCAATGATCTCGTTTAACTCAACATAGCCCAAATAATGATTTTCTTCATCTAAAACCGGTAAAATATTGGTGTTGTTTTGCGCAAAACGTTCTAAAATATCCAGCCAAAAATCTGTATTTCTCACAAAAAAACCTTCTAAAGCATATTGATAATCTTCTAAAGACTTTTCGGCTTCGAAGCAACGAATATCATTTTCTGAAATGCAACCCATATAGATGCCGTTGTTTTCTACCGGCAAATGCGAATAGGTTAACTGGTTGAACAAGTCCTGGACTTCCCCAATTTTGTCAGAAAAATGCCTTATGGAAACATCGTTAATTATAAAATCATCCATCTTCATGATGTCGCTGCGTTTTTATGCAAATTAATTAAAATAAAATTCATTAGGGCATTTCCAAGTTTGTATTTTTGTTAAACAAAAGCTTAGAAAATGACGAAATTAAGTGTAAATATCAATAAAATTGCCACTTTGCGAAATGCACGTGGTGGGAACATTCCTAATGTAGTTGAAGCAGCTAAAAAAATAGAGTCTTTTGGCGGGAAGGGAATCACCGTGCACCCAAGGCCAGATGAACGACATATTACTTACCAGGATGTTCGGGATCTTTCACCTATCGTGAAAACCGAATTTAATATTGAAGGAAATCCGGTGGCGAAATTTATTAATCTTGTGATGGAAGCTAAACCAGCGCAGGTTACTTTGGTGCCAGATGCTGAAGATGCAATTACTTCTAACGCTGGTTGGGATACTATTAAAAACAAGAAATTTCTCCAGGAAGTGATTCAGGAGTTTAAAGATAATGGTATTAGAACTTCAATTTTTGTAGATCCAGATGAAAAAATGATAGAAGGAGCTGCAGAAACAGGAACAGAGCGAATTGAATTATATACCGAAGATTTTGCCGTGAAATTTGCAAAAGGCGATAGATCTGGAGTAGAACCGTATAAGAAATGTGCAGAATTAGCGCATCAATTAGGTTTAGGGATTAATGCAGGGCACGACCTTTCCTTAGATAATATTAAATTTTTTAATGAGCAAGTTCCGCATCTTGATGAAGTTTCTATTGGTCACGCGTTAATCGCAGAAGCTTTATATATGGGCTTGGAAACAACGATTAAAAAATATCTTGAACTTCTGTAATAATTCATTTTTAGAAACAAAAAGCTATGAAATTAAACTCTATAATAATAGGAGAGGGGACGCCGCTTTTAATTCTCCACGGCTTTTTAGGGATGAGCGATAACTGGAAAACCATAGGCAGCAAAATTGCTGAAGAAAAGAATTTTCAGGTTCACCTTGTAGATCAGCGTAACCACGGGAAAAGTCCGCATACAGATGGTCACAGTTATCAATTAATGGCTGAAGATATTGCAGACTATTGCGAGCAACATTCTTTATCGAAAATCATATTAATGGGGCATTCAATGGGTGGTAAAACTGCGATGCTAACTGCCGCCAATTATCCTGATCTAGTAAAAAAGCTTATCGTGGTAGATATTGCTCCAAAATACTATGAGCCACATCATCAGCAAATATTAAAAGGTCTAACCGCTTTGGAAGATGCTAACCTGGAGTCTAGGAAAGATGCCGATAAATTACTTTCAGAATTTATTTCAGAAAAACCGGTGCGACTTTTTCTGTTGAAAAACCTAAAGCGTAAATCTGAAGGTACTTATTGTCTAAAAGTGAACCTTGAAACTTTAAAAAATAATATTGAAGAAGTAGGGCGGGCGCTTCCGCAGGATAAATCTTTTAAGGGAGCGACCCTTTTTATAAAAGGAGCTAATTCAAATTATATTAAAAAAGAAGACCGGGCAGATATTAAAAAGCAATTCCCGGAAGTAGAATTCAAAGAAATCGCAAACGCAGGGCATTGGGTTCACGCTGAGAAAATGGATGATTTCTATGCAGCTGTTGTTGACTTTCTTTAAAATCTTTCTAAATTTATTATGTGTGCATAATAAATATTCCAATTTTCTTGAGTAATATGTAATTTATGCTAAATTTGATACCAAGAAATTATTAGAATACTATAAAATCCAAATCAATTATGAAAAAATTACTTTTCCTGGGCCTTTTTGGTCTAATGGC
>VMHT01122430.1_pt1 | contig 18682 bp, 19 predicted proteins | sample 4693611 | NCBI WGS metagenome assembly VMHT01 (sample SAMN12280063, study PRJNA550983) | marine metagenome | isolation source: seawater sampled from same location over 5 years 0.02-0.2 micron viral filtrate | place: USA: collected off the coast of southern California halfway between the port... ...
AATCAACTGCCATTTGCAATGCATCGCGCGATTAACGATGCGGCGTTTGCAGTCAGGAAAGAAATAGTAGAACGTACATACCCTCAATCGTTTGTTGTTAAGAACAGGTCTTTTGCTAAAGCGATGTTTAGGGTTGATAAGTCACCAAACAAACGCAAACTGGTTGCGCGGGTTTATGATAGATTCGGTAAAGACTACATGGTAAATCAAGCAGAGGGCGGCACTAAGTTCGTGCGCGGTCAGTATCTAGCTATTCCAGCACAAGACCGTCCAGTTGTTAAAAGCAAAGCCAGCTATAATCGCAACGCCCCTAGAACATTATTGCAAAAGCCAAAAGTGTTTGCACAAGATGTTAATGGTCAACCGATGATATTAGAGCGCAGAACTAAAAAGCCATATCCATTAAAGAGATTATATTTATTAGAAGAACAGAATGCGAGAATACCAAAGCGTTTCCCATTCTATGAGCGAGGGCAAGCAGTGGCACGTAAATCATTCGCTGATAACTTCACAAAGCGGTTTCAACAGGCAAAAAGGTCTGCGCGCAGATGAAAAGGTACTGGGACAGACTAACAGTCGTGGGTAACGCGCGACCCTGATATTTATCTAGCGACAGAATTTGCATAAAAAATAGGCAGTTTTAAAATATGACAAAACCAACTGGCAATCCTAGAGGCAGACCAGCAATTCAGGATGCGGATTATAACGCGGCTAGAGCGCGTAAAATGGAAGCAGATGCCCAGCTTGCCGAACTAGAATTGCTAAAAGCAAAACGCGAACTTGTATCATCTGCTGATGTCTTGTCTGCTTGGGTTGATGTGTTAGGTGCAATGCGTGGCAAGCTGTTATCACTGCCAACTAAAGTTGCGCCCCTTATTGCAACTGAAACAGAAATAGGTTTAATACAGCATATTGTAGAGCAACAGGTTAGAGAGGCACTAGATGAACTATCAGCTTATCAACCATCAGAACACGCTGGACGCGCAAACATCACTGCAAGCGGTGGTGACGGAAGCGATGGCGGTTCTGAAGCCACCAGCAAGGCTAAAAGTCAGCGAGTGGGCAGACCTAGAAAGGCGTCTGTCATCGGAAAGTAGCGCAGAAGCTGGCAAATGGCACACTAGTCGCGCAGAATATCAGCGCGGGATTATGGATGCTATCAGCGACCCTAAAATAAAAGACGTTGTTGTTATGGCTGGCGCGCAAGTCGGCAAAACAGAAATGCTTTTAAACTGCATTGGATTTCACATCGGACACGACCCAGCACCTATTCTTTTAGTGCAACCGACTTTAGAAATGGCGCAAGCATTCAGCAAAGATAGACTAGCACCGATGTTAAGGGACACGCCATCATTACGCGGCAAGGTTAAAGACCCTAGAAGCCGCGACGCAAATAACACCACAACGCATAAAGTTTTTGCTGGCGGTCATATTAGTTTGGTTGGGAGTAATTCAGCGTCTGGTCTTGCCAGCCGACCTATTAGAATAGTTTTATGCGACGAAACAGATAGATATCCCGCTAGTGCTGGTTCGGAAGGCGACCCGATACAATTAGCGCGAAAAAGGTCTGCAACTTTTTGGAATAGAAAAATTGTAATGGTGTCGACGCCAACTAACAAGGGCGCGTCCAGAATTGAATCGTCTTTTGAAGAAAGTGACCAGCGCAAATTTTTCGTCCCTTGCGAAGATTGTGGGCATGAACAGGTTTTAAAATGGTCGCAAGTGCGCTGGGATAAAGACCAGCCAGAATCAGCGCATTATGTTTGCGAAGATTGCGGCAGTATTTGGAATGATGCGGCTAGATATAGGGCGGTTAGAAAAGGCAGTTGGCAGTCTACAGAAGAATTTAAAGGCATTGCTGGCTTTCATATTAACGGCATTTATTCGCCGTGGACGCCGCTGGCTGATGCGGTTCGCGATTTCTTATCAGCAAAAAGAATGCCAGAAACATTGCGCGTCTGGACGAATGTTTATCTAGCGGAAAGTTGGGAAGACCAAGGCGAACGCGTGGATGATTATGCGGTTGCAGAACGCGCTGAAGCGTTTGGCGATAGACTAGATAGCCGAATCCAGATAATAACCGCTGGAATTGATACGCAAGACGATAGGCTGGCTATTGAGGTTGTAGGACATGGTCGGGACGAAGAAACGTGGAGTTTGAGTTTTAAAGAACTTTACGGCGACCCATCGACGCCCCAATTATGGCAAGATTTAGACAACGAACTAAAAGCTACTTACATGACAGAAGATAATCGCAAGCTAGACATCCGCGCCGCTTGCATAGATTCTGGCGGTCATTATACGCAAGCCGTCTACAATTTCGTTAGAAGCCGTGAAGGTCGCCGCATTTTTGCTATAAAAGGTATGGCTGGGGAAAGCCGCCCGATTGTTTCCAGACCCAGCCGAAACAACATCGGCAAGATAAGGTTGTTCACTTTGGGGGTTGACAACATCAAGGAATTGATTTTTTCGCGATTAAAGATTACAATGGAAGGGGCTGGCTATTGTCATTTTCCTGATGATAGACCAGATGAATATTTTAAACAGCTTGCGGCATCAGAAAAGATTGTCACAAAGTTTCATAAAGGATTCCCACGGCGGGAATTTGTAAAAACAAGAACGCGGAATGAAGCATTAGACTGCCGCGTTTACGCTATAGGGGCTTTAGCTATTTTGAATTTGAACCTAAATGCTTTAGCAGACCGCACTGAAAAACGTAAAGCTGAACAAACAGCCGATGAGCAACCGTCTGTAAATAGACAATATCAACAAAGAAGAACTAGCAATTTTGTGAATGGGTGGCGTTAATGGTTAATTTGTTTGATAACACTAACGCACCTAAGTTAGAACCAGACCAGATTGTAGTCGGCGACAGGTCGGTTTGGCGTAAAATAAATTTAGCTTCAACATATCCATCAGACACATATTCAGTAAATTATATATCGCGGGTTACTAGCGGCGGCGGGACACATGAATTTAGTGTTTCGGGTGTCGCTGATGGAAATGATTATCTATTTACAATTTCATCATCTAATTCAGATGAATATGATGTCGGGCATCACCATTGGCAATTAGAGGTTACAAGAACGGCTGATTCAGAGCGCATTATTTTGCAAACTGGAAGCTGGGATATTATAACCGACTTAGATAACAATATTGACCCGCGCTCACACGCTGAAATTATGATTGAGAAAATAGAAGCAGTTTTGCAAGGTCGTGCCGATGCTGATATTGCCAGTTATAGCATACAAGGAAGGTCTTTGACTAAGATTGCGCCTAACGAACTGATAGAATGGCGCAATTTTTATCGCGCAGAATTGACAATGGAACACAGAAAAGACCACATAAAGAACGGTAGGGCGACATCAGCAACCATAAAATATAGGTTCACATAATGGGGTTTTTCGATTTTCTAAAGAAACAAGAGTCAAAAGTCGCTTCAAAGCGCAACTATGCGGCGGCTAGGGGTGGCAGATTATTCGGTGATTTTCTGGGGGCAGACAATTCAGCGGATGGCGAATTAAGATTTAATCTAGAAACATTGCGCAACAGGTCACGAGAATTAGTCCGCGATAATGAATTTGCGCGTCGTTATATGACTCTTTTAAAAACAAATGTGGTTGGCGATACTGGCTTTCATTTGCAAGTCAAGGCGCGGAATGAAGATGGCAAGCTAGACGCGTCTGGAAATACTATAATCGAAAATGCATGGAAACGCTGGGGTCGTTTAGGTTCGCCAACAGTTGATGGCAAAATGACATGGTATGACTGCCAGCGATACGCGATAGAGGCGTTAGCGCGTGACGGTGAATGCTTTATTAAGTTAATTCAAAATTCTAGATATCGCGATGGGTTTGCTATACAGTTTTTAGAAGCTGACATGATTGATGAAAAAAAGAACGACGTTTTAGACAATGGCAATCAGATTCGCATGGGCATTGAAATGGATAAGGCTCATAAACCGATTGCCTATTGGGTTTTAACAGCGCATCCGAACGATAAATATTATTTACAGCATCAAGAGCGCAAACATCAGAGAGTTCCCGCGTCTGAAATAATTCATCTTTATATGCCAAATCGGATGCATCAATCGCGTGGCGAACCATTCATGGTTTCAGCTATGTCTGCGATGAAAATGTTGGGCGCGTATCGTGAAGCTGAAGTTATTGCGGCGCGGTTAGGCGCAAGCCAGATGGGTATGATAACAACGCCAAGCGGCGATGATTATATGGGTGATGGGCTGGAAAACGATTTTACACCAATTATAAATGTAGAACCAGCCGCTATGCATCAGTTGCCAGCGGGTTATGATTTCAAAATGTTTAGCCCAGAACATCCGAACACTGGCTATGCGGAGTTTGAATCTGCAATGCTACGCGGTATTTCATCGGGGTTAGGCGTATCTTATGCCAGCTTATCTAATGATTTATCCAGCGTAAATTATTCTAGCATACGTCAGGGCGCGCTAGATGAGCGCGATGGATATCGCGCATTACATCAATTTATTATTCAGCATTTTTGCGAACCTATTTTTAGACATTGGCTAGAATCAGCTATGGATTTCGGTGGCATACCATTGCCAGCATCAAAGTTTGATAAGTTTAGCGACAATTCCAACTTTAGGGGTCGAGGATGGAATTGGGTAGACCCACTAAAAGAGATTAATGCGGCAGTGGTCGGGTTGAATAATGGGATAATGTCAATGCAAGATGTGGCTGGACATTATGGTCGCGACGTCGAAGAAACATTTAGCGCGATTAACCGCGATAAAGAACTTGCAGAACAGTTTGGTTTATCAATGGCGTTTGAGCCGTTTGGCACTAAATTGCCTGTTGAAGCTGATATAGCTGGGGGCGATGATGGCGACGTATAAAGGCGAAGATATAGACCTAAAGCCAACTGAAGCTATGGCAAATGAAGCGCAACGCGGTTTAGATTGGCGCAAGGAACATGGTCGCGGCGGCACTGAAGTGGGTGTCGCTAGGGCTAGACAGTTAGTTAATAGACAAGAATTGTCTGCTGATACTGTTCGGCGAATGCATAGTTATTTTAGCCGCCATGAAGTTGATAAACAGGGCGAAGGGTTTACACCAGATGAAGATGGATATCCATCGGCGGGGCGTATAGCATGGGCGTTATGGGGCGGCGATGCTGGACAAAGCTGGGCGCGGAACAAAGACCGCCAGCTAGATAATATCGATGAAGATAACACCCGCGCTTTATCAGGTAGCGCGCTGGAAGGTGTAAAAAACAAAGTAGAAGAACACAACGAAGAATTTGGCGATGTTAAAAGTAAGCGGGTCACAGTTGGAATGCTTTCAAAAGTTTATGAACGTGGCATTGGCGCATATAAAACAAACCCGCAAAGCGTTAGACCATCAGTTTCTAGCCCTGAACAATGGGCGATGGCTAGGGTGAATAGCTTTCTTTTTGCGGTAAGAAATGGTAAATTTAGGTCAGGTAAACATGACACGGATTTATTGCCTGAAGGTCATCCGATGAAAACAGAGAAAGAAGAAAGAATGGAAAAGAGGCACATTGTAGATGTTAAGGAGACTGAAGACTCTTATGTTATCACTTTTGGCAAATCGATGCCTGATGAAATGCAAGAATCTGGAAACGATGAAATGGAATCTAGACCATATCACGATGAAGAAGAAGAACGGATATCTCGCGCAGATTTGACTTTGCGCGCTATGGAGCTAGAAGAAAAAACAATAGACACAGAAAAAAGAACTGTAATGGTTGGCGTTTCATCAGAAGCACCAGTTGAACGCAGTTTTGGGCAAGAGGTCATCGACCATAGCCGCGATAATATGAACCTTGATTTTCTAAATTCAGGTCGTGCGCCATTATTAATGAATCACGACATGGAACAGCAAATCGGGGTGGTTGAATCTGTTGAACTTGATGAAAATGCGCGTAGACTACGCGCTAGGGTTCGCTTTGGAAAAGGTGAGCGCGCTTCTGAAGTGTTCGACGATGTTGCTGATGGCATTCGGCAGAATATCAGCGTCGGTTATCGAATTGATAGCCGCGTTGAAAGAGATGGCGACCCAGAAGACTACTATCGGGTAGCCACAACCCCTATGGAAATAAGCATCGTTTCAATTCCCGCAGACCAGTCAAGTCAAGTCGGTGTTGGTCGTGAATATTCCGAAACTTTAAAAGCAACCCCTATCGATGAAAGGAATGACAAAATGTCAGAAAATATCGATTTAGAGGCAGTTAAAGCGGAAGCCGCCAAGACTGCACAAAGAAATGCAAAGGACATAATGACCCTTGCGCGCAAACATAACAAGGCTGATTTAGGTGAAGATGCACTTGGTCGCGGATTGTCAATAGATGATTTTCGTGGTGAATTGCTAGAATCAATCGGCAACCAGCCACTAGAAACACCAGCGAGTGTTGTAGACGCACCAGTTAAAGAACAGCGCGCTTACAGCCTAGCTAAAATGTTGAGGGCGCAAGTGACGCAAGATTGGTCTAGCGCAAAGCTAGAACAGGAAATGCATCAGGAAATCGTGAAAAACACTGGAAAAGAGGGTCGCGGAATTTACGTGCCAGATTTTGCATGGGGTTCACGTTCTGGTGTTATGACAACAGCCGCTACTGGCGCAATTTCTGGTGAAAATGTAACAGATGCTTTTGTTCCAACAATTCAGCGTGGCGACTTGTTTATTGAGGCGTTAAGAGCAAGGCAAATCATGTCAGGTCTAGGCGTTACTTATATGTCAGGACTAACAAATCGCGTCAGAATACCAAAGTTTTCTGCTGGTGCAACTGCCGCATTTGTTGAAGAAGCTGGCGACGTTTCAGACCAATCACAAACAGATGCATCTGTAACTTTACAGCCTAGAACACTAGGCGCAAAAGCTACAATGTCACGTTTGTTGATGCTTGAATCAGTGCCATCAATTGAACAGGTTGTTCAAAATGACTTGCTACGTTCGCTTGCTGATGCGATTGAATATTATGCAATTCAGGGTTCAGGTTCTTCAGGTCAGCCAACAGGCTTGCTAAACACAAGCAACATTGGAAACGTGGACATTTCTGTTGGAACTGATGTAGCGGCATTAACATGGGCAGATATTACTGACATAGTTAAAACCGTTGAAGATGCAAATGGCATAATTAATCAAGCCGCGCTTGGTTGGTTGTCTAACCCGAAGGTGAAAGCAAAACTAGCTAATACTGTAAAGGTTGCAACAACCGATTCAATCATGTTGTTAAACGACCCGTGGAATAACATTTATGGGTATCGTGCAGAGTTCACAACAAATGTTCCATCAAACCTAGATTCAGGTGATGGCGGTTCTGATGCGTCAGCATTAATATTTGGTGATTTCTCACAGTTGATGGTTGGTCTATTTGGTGCGCCATCAATTCTTGTTGACCCTTACACAGCATCTGCATCTGGTGACGTTACAATTAACGTTCATCAAGAGGTCGATGTTGCTGTCAGAAATGCGGAATCATTCGCAATCACTGATGAAGTTTCAACAGCTTAATTTAACATTGTTGAGGGGCGGCGATCGCCGCCCTGAAACATCAAGGAAATGATATGAAAATACAAATCTTAGAGAAATGTTACACTGGTACTGCTGGGAATATGTTTGCTGGCGAACAGCATGATGTTAATAATGAAATTGCAGAAAAATTAATCCAGCGCGGATATGCTACAAAAGTCAAAGCAGAATCTAAAAAGAAATCTGACCGCGCTATAAAAGAATTAGTAACACCAGAAAGTGAATAATGGGCGTTGAATCTGACATTGACCGCGCTGTTTTTTTAAGCGTTGATGATTTTGGAATTGCGGCTAAATTTACGCCGCAAAACTCATTTGAACGCGATATTACAGGAATTTTTGATAACGATTTTGTTGAGGTCGATGCTGGTGGCGGGGTAGGGTTTGCGCTACAGCAACCTAGATTTTTATGCAGAACATCAGACGTGTCAACTGCAACACAAGGCGATAAATTAAGGGTTAATAGTACAAATTACACGGTTCAAATAGTGCAAGATGATGGCACTGGTATGACCACACTTGTTATGGAAAAACAATAATGGCGCACGTAAGAAAACAAATTCGTGATGCTGTTAAAACAGCTTTAACTGGTTTGACAACGACTGGTTCTAATGTTTTTCAAAGTCGGGTATTCCCTTTTGAATCTGGTAAATTACCAGCACTATTAATCTACACTAAATCAGAAACAACAGAATTTGACACAATAACACTGCCCAGAAGCACTATGCGCGTTTTAGAAATCAACGTAGAAGCATACTGTCAAGGGACTGCTAATTATGATAATACTTTAGACACGATTGCGGTTGAGGTTGAGGAAGCCATTGCCGCAGATGTAACTCTTGGCGGTTTGACAAAAGACTTGCAGACCGTTGGGTTTGAAGCTGATTTTAGTGGCGATGGTGAGCAAACCGTCGCGATTGGTCGCTTCACAATATCGGCAACCTATCGGACAGCCGAAAATGATGTAGAAACAGCCGCGTAGAAAGGAAACAACATGGCGACTTTTGCTGGTAAAGATGGGATTGTTAAGATTGGAAGCAATACCATCGGGGAAATAAGAAGTTATTCAATCGAACAAACTATGGACACGATAGAAGATTCAAGCATGGGTGATGCAGACAGAACCTATGTAGCATCTTTAAAATCATTTAGCGGTTCATTAGACTGTTATTTTGATGAGGCAGATTCTGGTCAGACTGATTTTCAAGTCGGTGACACTGGGACTATTAGCGTCTTAATGGAAGGCGACACCAGTGGCGACCATTCTTTATCTGGTTCAATTTTGGTAACAGGCAGAACAATAACTGCATCATTTGATGGAATGGTTGAGGCATCAATTACATTCCAAGGAACTGGCGCATTAACCGAAGGAACGGTCTAATCAATGTCATTAGCACAACAGATTAAAAGCCGTTTCGATGAAAAGCCAAGGCGCGTTATTGAAGTTCCAGAATGGGGCGATGATGGCGCGCCGTTGGTTTTGTACGTATCAGAATTGACAGGCGGTGACTTAAAGACGTTACAGCGCAAACATAAAGATTTTTTAAATAATCAAACAATGGATGCGATGGTCGATTTGATAATATTGAAAGCTGAATTAGAGGATGGGAAAAGGGCTTTTACATTAGAAGATAAGCCGATAATAATGAGTTTTAGTTTAACTAGCATATCAACCCTAGCTGGCAAAATGTTTGGTGATATTGAAACCATTGATGACCATGAAAAAAACTAAAAGACTATCCGCTGAGAATGAATATTCTGGCACTTGCGGATAGGTTGCATAAGACCCAGCCAGAAATTGAACAGCTTACTTTATCAGAACTAAATGAATGGTTCGCATATTTTAAGGTTATAGAAGATGGCAGACCAAAAACTTAACATTCTAATTTCTGCTATTGATAAAACTCAACGCGTTTTTTCTAGCGTCGGGCGTGGTTTAAAAGCTGTTGGGCGTCAGATAACAAGCGTTAAAGGTTTGCTTGTTGGGCTGGGCGCAAGTCTAGCCCTTAAAAAGTTTGCTTCACAGATAGATGAATTGGCTAAACAGTCTGCTAGGATTGGTCTTACTGTCAATCAGTTGCAGGCACTACAGTTCGCGGCGGGGCAGACAGGTGCAGAAGCTCAAACGCTGAATAAAGCATTAGACAGATTTAGCCGCGTCATCTCTGAAACTAATCTAGGAACTGGGATAGCTAAAAGGTCTTTTGAAGAATTAGGGATAACTTTAAAAAATAACGATGGCACTTTAAAAGGCACTGACCAGCTTCTAAAAGAAGTTTCAGACGGTTTATCACAAGTTCCAAATCAAGCTGACAGGGTTAGAATAGCGTTTGATTTATTTGGGCGGTCTGGAACAAACCTAGTTAATTTATTGCAAGGCGGTTCGGAAAATTTAGAACAACTTACAAGCGCATTTAACGGTTTGACTTTACAATTAACAGGAAAACAAGCAAAGGCTGTAGAAAGGGCTAATGACACCTTTGATGCATTAGGAAAAACTTTTGCATCTTTGGGGCAACAAATAACATCTTTGATTTTACCGTTATTTGCTTCAATCGCAAAGTTTTTGACAAGGTTAGTATTAGGCGCAATAATTAATGTAACTGACGCAATTCGGGAAACAATAAATTTTGCTATTGATTTAACTAATGAATTAGGCGGTGCAAAATTAGAGAGAGTAGAATTTGGATTAAAATTTTCTAAGCAATTAAAAGAAATCAACAAAAACTTGGCACTCGCGGGTCAGGAAATAACGGATTTTACAAAAATCGCAAATGAATCAGACCCGACTATTATTACCGTTTCCGATGGTCAAGTAAAAAAAATAAACGAATATAGAGACGCCATCAGAGGCGTTAGAACTGAATTTGAAGATTTTCCAGATTTCGCTTCTCTGTTACCACCCGAAACAATAGAACCTTTTGACATGGCATTAGATACTTTTGGCGAATATCCTAGCGCAGTTTCTAACGCTAAAGACGCAGTCGAACAGTTTGGGCTGACTATGCAAGATGTAGCGCAACGCGGCATTAGGTCATTAGAAGATGCAATGGTTGATTTGATATCTGGCACAAGGTCAGCCAAAGAAGCGTTTGCAGATATGGCGCGTTCTATTATTCGCGATATTATTAGAATGCAAGTTCAGCAGAATATCACACAGCCATTAAACACGGCTATCAGCGGGTTCTTTAATCCTGTTGGCGGTGGTGCTGGTGGCGGCGGGAAAGCCATCGGCGGGGCAGTTCAAGCTGGTCGTCCTTATATGGTTGGCGAACGCGGGGCAGAAATGTTCGTGCCAAATCAATCAGGCGCGATAGTCCCTAATAATAGACTAGGCGGCGGCAATGGTGTTATAATCAATCAGACTATTAACATTTCGACAGGCGTTCAGCAAACAGTCCGCGCAGAAATAAGCCAGCTTATGCCGCAGATTTCTGAAGCTACCAAAGCGGCGGTTATGGATGCTAGACGGCGTGGCGGTTCATTTAGTGCGGCATTTGGGTGATAAATTATGACAATTACATATCCGCTAACCTTGCCGACACAAACAGGAATCGCATCTGTTGAGTTAGAAGCGTTAAACGCAGTTGCAATCAGTCAATCGCCGTTTAGTTTTAAGCAACAGGTCGTGGCTTTTTCTGGGCAAAGACTTAGCGCAAATGTAACCTTGCCGCCTATGAAGCGCGCAGACGCTGAAGTCTGGATATCTTTTTTAATATCGCTAAAAGGTCAAATCGGCACTTTCCTGATGGGCGACCCTAACTGCGCGACGCCGCAAGGTTCAGCATCCACTAACGCTGGGACGCCGCTTGTCAATGGCGGTAGTCAAACAGGCGCAACTTTATCAATAGATGGCTTACCAGCAAGCGCAACAGGCTATTTAAAAGCTGGTGATTATATCCAATTAGGTTCAGGGACAGGGACGCAGTTATACAAGATTCTGGCTGATGTTGATTCAACCGATGGCGGGAATGCTACAATAGATATTTATCCTAATTTACGCAGTTCACCAGCCGATGACGCGACTGTTATTGTAAGCAATGCCAAGGGATTATTTAGGCTTGCAAACCCGCAAACAAACTGGTCGATAAATAACGCATCTTTTTATGGCATAACATTTTCAGCAATCGAGGTTCTAACATGAGCCGCGATTTAATCTCAGGATTATCAGCACTAACGACAGCCGCAAAGATAGAACCATTTTTTGCGGTTCGTATTTTTTTTGACACTCAAACGCTGAATTTCTGGTCTGGTCTGGGCGATATGAATCTAGACGGCGTGACCTATACTGGCACTGGCAAGATGCTACAAATATCAGACATAGGCGAAACAGCCGAAATAGCCGCCAAAGGCGCGGTTATAACATTGTCGGGTATTCCGTCGGATTTATTATCACTGGCTATTTCAGAAGCGTATCAGGGGCGTGAATGCCGCATATTTTTCGGGGCAAAAGATGTTAGCGTTGATTTGCTAGATGCTGAAAATACTGATGATATTACTACAGAGGGCGGGTTAAGAATACGACTAACGCAAGATGATGGGCTTGGTATGTCAGAAATATTTTCTGGATATATTGACACTATGAATATCGACGAGGGCGCAGAAACTAGCACTATTGCGCTGACTGTTGAAAGCAAGTTGATAGATTTAGAACGTCCCAGAATTTTTAGATATACAGACCAATCGCACAAAGCCAGATATCCAGCCGACAAGGGATTTGAATTTGTTGAAGATTTGCAAGATAAAGTCTTTAGCTGGGGGCGTAAATGACTGATTGGATGTCAAAAACAGATGAATATATCTTTTCAGTCAAGCATCGCCCATTTGAGTGGGGCAAACATGATTGCTTGCGGTTTGCGGATAATATTGTCGAAAGCAGAACTGGTAAAAAGATTTTTCAGGATTGGTATGGCAAACATACAACAGCTTTTGGATGTTTCTACAATTACAGAAAAAACCTAAAACAAACTGGCTTTAAAGATTTGGTTGATGCCATTGATAGCCGTTTAAAGCGCACCAATAGCAGTATTGCTAACAGATACAGTATTATAGGCAGAAGGTCGGAAGGCGGCGCGACAGGGCTTTATCTGGGCGTTTCTTTGGGCAAATGGTTTGCGTTTGTTGGTTATGATGGTCTGGAATTTGTAAAGCCGCAAAGCGACGATATAGAGTGGTTGGTTTCGTGAAAAAATTACTATCAGGGACATTTTTAGCATCGATGGGCATCTTGGCGGCGAGTGCGGTGCAAGCTGACCCCATCACTATCGGGGCGGCAGTTAGTGCGGCGTCTGCTACTTATGGCGCGGCGGCGGCGGCTGGTAGTTTTGCGGCTATCGCTGGCGGGGCGTTTACGTTTTTTGCAAAGTCTTTTCTGGTTTCTGCGACACTAGGTTTAGCTTTAAACGCGTTGACGCCAAAGCCAAAAAGCCAAGGCATTGCTGGGGCTGGAATATCTGGCTATCAGGTTAGCGGAATATCATCGGCGGCAGACCAAGCGGTGATTTATGGTCAGACAAGAATTGGCGGCGTGATAGTTTACAAAGAAACAACAGATAATAATAAATATCTGCATTCTGTTATCGCATTTGCTGGGCATGAAGTTGAAGAAATCTCAACTATATATTTGAACGATGAAGCATTGACGCTGGATGGTTCTGGCAATGCAACCGCCCCAGCTAAATATGTTGGTTATGTTCGAGTTATTAAGCATTTAGGCGAAACTGACCAAGTGGCAGACGCAACTTTGATTTCCGAATCTAATGGTAAATGGACGGCAGACCATAGACTGCGCGGAATAGCTTATATTTATTTGCGATTGCAATTTAACGGCGATGCGTTTCCAAATGGTGAGCCGCAAGTAACTGCGCTGGTTAAAGGGAAAAAGATATTTAATCCAAACACATCAACAACAGCTTGGTCATCTAATGCCGCTTTATGCTTGCGCGATTATCTGGTCAGTAATTATGGCTTAAATGTGGCATCTGGCGATATAGATGATACAAGTTTCGGGACAGCTATAAATGTATGCGATGAAAGTGTAACGCTGGCGGTTGGCGGTACGCAGTCGAGATATACTTGCAACGGCAGTTTTTCGCTAGGGCAACAGCCAAAAGATATTATCGATGGTTTATTGCGTTCAATGGGCGGTATCTTGTGGTACGCACAAGGCAAATGGCGCGTTAAGGCGGCAGAATATACAACGCCAGCAATATCATTTGATGAAGATGATTTGCGTAGCGGTTTAGCTATACAAACGCGGCATAGTCGGCGGGATAATTTTAATATCGTGCGTGGTAAATTTAGAGGCGCGGAAAGTAATTATCAGGTTAGTGATTTTCCAGAAGTAAAATCATCAACGTTTATAACTGTTGATGGCGGTGAAGAAAGTGCAGTTGATTTAGATTTGACTTTTACTGATACGGCGGCGATGGCGCAACGGATTGCTAAGATAGCTTTATATCGCAATCGTGAACAGCTAACTTTATCAGGTTCATTTGGGTTGAAAGCATTGCAAGTGCAAGTCGGTGATATTGTATCGCTTACTAATACGCGCATGGGTTTTTCTAGCAAGCCGTTCGAGGTTTCGGAATGGTCTTTTAAGCCATCAAGCGAGGGTGATTTGCTTGTTGACATGACACTGCGCGAAATATCAAGCGCAGTCTTTGATTGGAATGCAGAAGAAGCCGCATTTGAACAAAACAACACAGTCTTGCCAGACCCTTTTGATGTTCCAGCCGTCGGCATATCATTATCGCCGACAACCAGAATTATTAATGAAGATTTAACAAACGTCGTCACTGTTGATGTAACCAGTGATTCACCAGAGCGAGTTGACTTGGTAGAAGTTCAATATAAAAAAACAACAGACACAAATTATATTTCTAGCGGATTCGGTGAATTAGGCGTTTTCGAGATTATAGATTTAGAAGATGCAAATTATGATATCCGCGCAAGGGCTATAAATACATTTGGTTTAAAAGGCGATTTCACAACCAGATTAGATTTCGCGGTTCAAGGTTTAGCCGACCCGCCAGCCAATGTTTCCAATTTTAGATTTGATGTCAATTCTGGTGGAATTGTTTTAGAATGGGACGCAGTGCCAGATTTAGATTTATCTTTTTATCGTTTGAGATACGCACAACAGGAATCAGGCGCGACGTTTGCCAATTCTACAACGGCGATTGATAAAGTAGCACGACCAGCGAACAGCGTGACAGTGCCAGCGCGGTCAGGCACTTATCTAATCAAGGCGTATGATAAATCAGGCAACCAAAGTGTCGCCGCTTCTACAGTTGTCATTAGGTCTGAAGATTTGGCGGTATTTAGTAATAATTTAACGCAAGCTGAAGCCACTGCATTTTCTGGAACTAAAACAGGTTGTTCGGTTGTATCTAACCAACTTAGAATTACTGACCCATCATCTGCACCATCGACAGCAACTTATGAATTTTCAAATTACATAGACACTGGCGCGGTTAGAATTGTCAGGGCGACTATGAACATCGAGGTCGTGCGAATAAATGATGCGGCAACAGTTACGTTCGACACTTTGACAGGCAATTTCGATGCACTCGCTGGTAATTTTGACGATTTATCTGGCGGAAGTAGTTTTGCAGATACGGACGTTTTAATGTATATTGCAACCACGGATGATGACCCCAGCGCAACGCCAACATGGTCAGATTTTAAAAGATTCAAGGCTGGTGACTTCAGTGGACGTGCATTCAAATTTAAGATAGAATTAAAGAGCGATTCCGATGATGTCACACCAGCCGTTGACACGCTAACAGCAAAAGTGAGTTATAACTAATGCCGACACACGACTACATTATTGATGACCAAACGACCCCGCAATTTCGGTCAGATTTAAACAATGCTTTATCAGCTATTGTATCTAACAATAGTAGCGCAACCGAACCAGCAGATACTTTTGCGAATATGTGGTGGGTTGATACAGCTAATAATTATTTAAAGATACGCGATGAAAATGATGCGGCATGGATTATTGTTGCTGAAATGGATGTGACCAATAGCAGAATCAAGCATATTACAAATAGCATTACTGCGGCAACAACGGCTGGGATAGATATCTTTAATTCATCTGGGACTAAAATAATTGATTTGCAAGTCGCATCACAAGCAACCGCAGAAGCTGGAACAAACAACACTGAATTGATGACGCCATTAAGGTCTAAACAACTTGTTGACCAAGAGATTGGAAACATATCTGGAAATCAGGCGTTTATGAATACTATTGGAACAAATGTTGCTTCTGGGCTTACAGAAAGAACATCTGTTAATATTACGCCAACAACAACATCCGCTAAAATATTAATTTTGGCTGGTATGTATGACCAAGTAAATAGCAGTGCTGTTGAGATAGAATTACAGCGTGATTCTACAGTTTTAGTTGGTTCACGTAGAAGTTCAAATTTTAGGGAGGTTAGAGGCGATGGAACTAGTCTAACTGCTTTTGATTCAATGTCTACTTTTTGGTTAGACGAGCCAAGTACAACTAGCCAAATAAATTATAAATTAATGTCGGACGTTGCTTGTGACAATGCAAACATAATAGCTATAGAAATATCATCATAGGTTAAAAAAATGGCTGAAAAGAAAATATCAGAATTAACAGCTATAACAGGCGCAGAACTAGCTGGCGACGATGTTTTATTGATTGTTGACACAAGCGAAACACAAACTAAAAAATTGTCTAAAAATGAACTATTTCAACAAATAGAAACAGAGATTGATTATTACGGCGTCGAAAATCAAACTGGAACAACTTATACTTTAGATATTGATGACCATAATAATTTTTTAACATTCAATAATTCTAGTGCAGTTTCGGTAACAATACCAACTAATTCATCTGTTGAATTTTTAACAGGTACAAAAGTTTATATTTGCCAGTTAGGTTCGGGCGCGGTGACAGTTGCTGGTGACACTGGGGTAACTATAACAAACAACAGGTCTGCATCAACCGCTGGGGCTGGGGATGTAATAACCTTAATGAAAATTGACGATGATAGTTGGGTAGGTTTCTGATGACGGCTGGCGCATACGATTTTATTATTGAACAAGGTTCAACTTTTACGAGATTAATAACTTGGAAAGATGCTAATAGCGATTTAATAGATTTGTCATCTTATACAGCCAGAATGCATTTGCGACGCACTGCCGATGAACCAAAAACAGTAATAGAATTAACAACAGAAAATGGTCGTATAACTTTGGGTGGTTCGGCTGGCACTGTATCGCTTACTATTTCTGCGGCAGACACAGCGGCACTAGACCCTATAACTGGGGTTTATGACTTAGAGATGGTCAGTGGGGCGGTTGTGACTAAAATAATAGCTGGCGCATTTACAGTCAGAAAAGAGGTAACGCGATGACAACTGTAACAATCACAGAAACATCTAACGCGGTTACAGTAGACGATGAAAATGTTCAAGTTGTTGACGTTAGGGTTGTAAATACTGCAACAACTACTAGCGCGGGATTAATGTCATCTAGTGATAAAAGCAAGCTAGATGACATAGAAACTGGCGCAGATGTAACAGACGCAACAAATGTTGAAGCCGCTGGCGCAGTTATGGAAACAGACACCAGCACAACAAATATGCAATTTGTGGTTGATGAAGATAATATGGCTTCTGACAGCGCAACCAAAATCCCAACCCAGCAATCAGTCAAAGCATATGTTGACAGTCAGATATCCAGCAAAGATGAATTATCTGAATTATCTGGTGATTTAGACGATATTTCTGATGGCACTAATCATGTAAAAATGACTAATGCAGAACGCACTAAATTAACTGGTATTGAGACAGGTGCGACGGCTGACCAATCTGCTACAGAAATAAGAACGCTAGTTGATAGTGCAACAGATAGCAACGTATTTACGGACGCCGACCATACCAAGTTAGATGGCATCGAGGCGAATGCAACGGCAGACCAAACAGATGCAGAAATTAAAACCGCATACGAAAACAATAGTGACACAAACGCATTTACAGATTCAGAGAAAACAAAACTTTCTGGCATTGAAACTAATGCCACGGCTGACCAATCTGCCAGCGAGATATTAACAGCTTTAAAAACAGTTGATGGCTCGACAAGTGGTTTAGATGCTGACTTGCTAGACGGTCAAGAGGGGTCTTATTATCAGCAAGCAAGCACCGCTTTAAACACAAGCACCAGTTTCGGCGGGGATGTTTCTGGCACTTATGATGCTATTGTTGTCGCTGACGACAGCCATAATCACGTTATAAGCAACGTAGATGGCTTGCAAACCGCTTTAGATGCTAAAGCACCATTGGCATCACCAGCCCTAACAGGTGCGCCAACAGCACCAACAGCGGCAGTAGACGATAGCACAACTAAGATAGCGACAACGGCATTTGTTCAACAAGAGTTAGCGCAGTTGGTCGATAGCGCACCATCTACGCTAGACACGCTAAATGAAATTGCGGCGGCTATCAACGACGATGCCAATTTTAATACAACAGTCACAAATTCGTTAGCAAATCGATTGCGGGTTGATACTGACGCGCAAGGTCTGACCAGCACTCAGCAAAACAACGCTAAAACAAATCTAGGGCTAGATGATGTTGCAACCAGTGGCGCATATTCCGATTTGACTGGTACGCCAACCAATGCGACAACATCAACAGATGGTTTAATGTCGTCGTCTGATAAAACAAAATTAGATGGCGTTGAGGCGGGGGCAACCGCTGACCAATCAGCAAGCGAGATTAAGACTGCTTATGAATCAAACGCCGACACAAATGCGTTCACAGACGCGCAACAAACTAAGCTAACTGGCATAGAAGCAAATGCAACTGCCGACCAGACTGATTCAGAAATTAAAACCGCCTATGAAAATAACGCTGATACTAACGCCTTTACTGATGCCGAAAAAACAAAGTTATCTAATATAGAATCAAACGCTACTGCTGACCAATCAGCCAGTGAAATTCTAACATTAATTAAAACAGTAGATGGGACAACATCGGGTTTGGACGCTGATGTGTTAGATGGTCAAGAGGGTTCGCATTACTTAAATTATAATAACTTTACAAACACGCCAACCATACCGACAAATAACAATGAATTAACAAATGGTGCTGGTTACATCACAAGCGCGGATGG
>VMHT01192113.1_pt1 | contig 18677 bp, 11 predicted proteins | sample 4693611 | NCBI WGS metagenome assembly VMHT01 (sample SAMN12280063, study PRJNA550983) | marine metagenome | isolation source: seawater sampled from same location over 5 years 0.02-0.2 micron viral filtrate | place: USA: collected off the coast of southern California halfway between the port... ...
CACCACTAAAATACCCCCCATTTTTGAATAACGCGTTTATTTATAAAAATTAATTTCTTATAATTTATTATATAAATTAATTAACTTAAGTTAATTATAGAAATTAATTCGTTTATATAGTTATTCAAAAATGGGGGGTATTTTAGTGGTGTAATTATATATTAAAAAATAATTTGTTACTAAATATAGTAACAAATTATTATAAAAATGAATAATATTATTTAGATGTTAATTCCACATAGTCTACAATTTTATATTTTATTATTATTTTTGTAGGGATATATGGTCATACACATTAGTATAAAAATGATCTGGTCGCGCCCCGCGCACTAGATGTGCGAAAAAGCTGTTGTAATCTAATTTATTTTAAATACATATAAATTATACTAATTCTTAATTTAGTTTCCAACCTTTTTTAATTAAATAATCTAATAATATATCTTTTTCATCTTTTAAACTTTTCCATAATGATACTTCAAATGATTTATTATATTTAGCATTTAAACTAATTTTTTGAGGTAAATAATTGAACAAATATACATATGTTACTTAAAATATATGTATACAATCATTATCCAAATATAATTAATACTCTACCGAATAAGTTTGATGCATAAATTAATTATTATATACACTTATAAATAATATTATACAACCTGCCTAGAATGACCGTGTTTGAAATTCAAGAACCCATACATCATTTCACATGATGGAGAGCGTTTTGCCGAGCTGCGCCTACATAAACGACTGCCTGATAATAGTATAGATGTACATATATTTTGGACTGCAACTGAATTTTACACTAAGTTGATTGAAATATTACAAGCAGACCAATAATAAATTTGTATTTTATAATACATCAAAATATTTTAAAATTTTATCTTCTAATTTTTTAATTTCTTGTAATTTTACTGTATCTGATGAAAATTTTATATTAAATTCATTTAATATGTATAATAATTGTTCAATTAGTGTTGTTTTATTTGAATTGAGGTTGTCTTTGTTAGAAAAATTAAAATTTATTGGGAAATATCTTTTAGTATTTGCATCAAAATATTTTGTTTTATTTGGAAGGGTTAATTCTTTTTCTTCAAATCTTTGTAGAGATTTAAAACATCTGTCTAATCTTTTTTCTTCTTTTAGATCATGTTTTTTTGTTAAATTAAATTCAGTTCTCAATGCATTAAAATCCATTATAAAAAATAAATCACTCATTATTGGTAGATTAGATAATTTGTTATATATTATTAGATCTATATCTGATGATGTTTTTGATAAATATTTTAGTATAGATTTGTTAGAACCAACTGATAAATCAAATAGTTCAAAGAAAAATTTAAATTTAGTATCTAATTTAATGTTAACTCCGTCAGCATTAAAAGATGAAATAAATTTATATTTATTAAATAGTCTCATTAATGAAAAATCTTCAGTTTTAAGTATATTATTATTATAATTGTCAATAATAATTTGAGAATTCATACTGTTATGTATTGGATTTACTGATAAAAATGAAAATTCGTCTGGTGTAGAATCTTGTGTTTTACGAATATCTGATATTTTATTATTTTTTACAACTATTTTATTTTTTAATTCCTCATAATATTCACTATGAGTTTCACCAAAAATATTTTTCAATATTTTGTTTTTAATTTCATTTATCGTTGGTATAGTCATATTTAAATTATCCTTCATTATTTTATATACATCTTCATTTAAGTTTTCAATTTTATGAGTCTCTATATTGTAAACCGATGTATCTATATCCGATATTGTTTCACCTTTCTCTATTATTTTATTAAATATATTTTCTTTTTGAATATCAGGATTTTCTAATTCATTAATTTTATATGCTAAACCACCTTTTATATATATTGGGGCGTCACTGTGGTTAATATTATATTCTGATATACCATTAATTATATGTTGTAATAAATTGTTTACACGATAATCTAATTGACCATCTGGTTTATAATTATTTAATTTATCTGTACACTCTGTACTTATATTTATCATTAATTTTTTCATTGCATACTGTAATTCTGTTATTGTTAATTCAATAGAACTATTCGATGATATTTTATCTAACAATTTATCTGATAAGTCCAAGTTATTAGTTGATGTATTACCTGAAATTTTATTTTCCAATAATTGGTTAATAAATTCATTATTAATTAATATTTCCCAATCTTTTATTTTTTCTATTAATTTTGAATTGTCTGCCTGTTGTGAATCTACCTGTGGTGAACCGGGTTGTTGTGAACCGGACTGTTGTGAACCAAAATCAATAGTTAAACTTAATAAATTTATTATTATTGTACTAAATAAATCTTTGAATCGGTATTTTATAGTAAATGTTTCTTCTAATTCAGTTTTAAATATCAAACTATCAATTGTATTGTATAATGTTGTGTCTGAGTCTGTTTGTAATTCTTTTTTAAAATTATCTAAAAAATTATAATATTCTTCAAATTCCGCTTTTTTATATTTTAAATTAAATTCAACTTGTGAATATGATGATAAAAAAGTAGGTTTTAATAAATATTTATACTTTTCACTATCTTCACTAGTTATACTATTTTGTAATATATCAAATGATTCATTTGTTTTTTCAATAATATTACCATTTGAAGCAAAAACTGAACATAACAAATCACTTATATATTGTTTATCAAATAATTGTTTATTTTTTGATTTTTTTACTTCATCCCTAATACATATAGTATAAATTTCTGTTATTAATTCTTTCATATAATTTGTGTAATAATCTATATGGGGCTTTATATTCTGAGGTTACACTACCACCTTTTTGTTCTTTATTTGAATTATATTCACTATTTTCACGATATAAAATATAATCCTCAATATCATTTGTAATATCTGAGTAATTAAAAATTTTATTCATTGTATATATATATATAATGAATAAAATTGCAAGAAAAAGTAAAATTATTTTTTCTAAATTGAATCACGACAAAATATTAGATGAAATAATTATTAGTTTTAATAATAATAAAATCACATATAATAACATAGTTAAAATACAAATTTTTATTAAACAATTAAAAATTTTAAAGTTAAATAATCATAAAACAAAATTATTGTTAATACAAGATTATATCAAACATTATTTATTTAATATTATGTATATTAATTTAACTTTTTTATATAATAAAATTACAGATATAAATTTTATTATTAAAAAGAACAATAGTAAGAATCAACAATTATATTATTACTTATATAATAATAAGAATTATTATAAACCAATTAATAATACATTAATTTCTAAAATATCAAAATATCATTTATTTATTATGATAACTAATTATAAAAATAAGTGTGTACTTGTTAAAATTAAAGATATTTATTTATATAATTTATTTTTCAAAACATTTGCATTAATGTATCAAATTAAATACAAAATATTCCATGTATATGAAACACCATATAGAATTTTTAATAATTTTGATATTTTTATAAAAAATACAGGCAATGTCTCTAAATTAACTATGAAAGATTCACAATTAACTATTTTAGAATATAAATATATACCAATTAATAAAAATAAAAATACATATAAAAATTATAGTAACAATCACATTCCAGGTGAAACTGTAACTTCTAAATTAGAATTAAATTTATTATCACCTTCTTCAGAAAAAGAAGAATATGCTAAAAAATTATTTTATAACAAAAATTTACAAGATATTTTTTATTATGTTAATTAATATTATATTTTTTAATAATTTATTTTTATAACATATATATATATATATTATGTGTGATATATCAGCATCATCTCATCATTTATTAGACCCGTATATTTCTGATGAAATTCACAGAATTACCTCCTACCAAAACAACACAACAATTAATGAAATTTATTGATTTAAATACATAAATAATATAGTTGATCAATTACACAAATGAATAAAATATCTTGTTTCATTGCATTATAAAAATTGAATTCTATTATACATAATATATTTATAAATTAGGTATTTAACTACAAAGATGTCGTGCACCGATGCTATAACTACGAAATTAACTAAAAGGATATCCAAACAAAATTTTAATGTCGCATTCCTTATACCACATGAATGTCTTAAACCAGAATGGTTAATTTGATTTACTATAGCCCCTTTACCTAGATCGTTTACACAAACAATATTTGTATGTATTCATACTGATTTAGAGACTGCTATTGATTCTGCACAACAAGGTGTTTTACATAATCTAATAGTTGTAGATTATAAAAATAAAATATATAATACTTGCATAAAAATAGAAACTAAATTTAGACAAATTATTTATTATACTGATATACAATATCAGTATTATATACTAGATTTTTCAAAATCACCTTATACTCGTCTAAAAATTATAGATATACCAGCTGTATCTCCTGTATATTTCATTGAACATATTATACCAATATGTTTTATGGTTGGAAATGAAATTCGTTTACCAGAAACACGTGGTAAAAAAGATTTAACCGCTGATAAATTAATAAAAGATGTCTTACAAATAACACAAGGTAGTTCAACTAAAGAATGTTATGCCGAAGATTGTCATAATACGGAAGGATTACTTACATGCTCCCGTTGTAAAATAGTTAAATATTGCTGCCAAACATGTCAACGAAATGATTGGTCTAAACATAAAGTTGTGTGTAAAACAATAACAGATATTGTTAATTCACGTACTACACATGATCAGTCATATTCAAAAGACTAATTTATATTTTTTTAAATAATGCTGTATTATATATCCAACAGATTGTTGGATTTTAAAAATAATAATTAACGTGTACTTTTATAATAATTATAAAATAAATCCCATCTTGAAAAGTTTGATTTAATCCCTGAACTTGTTATATATGTATACGCACTAAATTCAAGTTTCTTTTTATGTAACCTTGTAATTAGACTAGCTGGGTCTTCATACTCATTATAATGATATACTGTACCCTCAAACCCAATGAATTTACATTTTTTAGATGTTGCATACATAAATTTACTATTCGGATTATGTCCAGCTACTATAACTACATCAAAATCATTCACAATAGATTTATAATTATTATAGTGTGCTGGATTTGCGGTATTCGTTAGATAACTTACTGTTTGTATACCATTATTATAGGTACGAATATTACCATCAATACTTACCAATTTCATACCAATCCCATCCATACTCTGATCTAATCTTTGTAAAAATAATGGTCTTGAATACCCATTTGTACCATCGCGATTTATATATGTTGATTGTAATACCCCAAACTCACTATATGGCTGCCCGTCTATATAATAAAAATGTGTAATATCCGGACAATATTTAATTGGACGGATATCAATACCTGCACCTAAATAGATGGCTTTCATATTATGTTATTATTGAATTTATTATTAAATATATATAATTTTTATTCAATTTATATATTATTCATCGTAAGTCATTCCAACTTATCGTTAACTCTCATATTGTTTATTTATTAGATCCTATACGATTTTCCATTTATTCGTCTAAGCAAAGCTCTTTTGTTTTTGTATTAAAACAAAGTGATTCCTTACAAATTACATCTTGTTTTGATCTGGTACCATTTACACATATTTTACTACTCATTACATTCTGTAAAATATTACAATAAGTATCTGTATATTTATTTTTATGAACTACGTTTGATTTGGGTAAAAACATGCAATTTCTAGTTGATGTTTTAGATGACTTAAAAAACTTTAGTAAATCATCTTTATCACATTGGGTTATTTTGATCTCTTTATTACATATATCTTTAGTTTTGTCATTTAAATAATACAGATCATTAAAAACACAATGTCCAGAGGATTTACATTTCTCAAGATCTTTACCACATGTTTTATGATTGAATATATCAATCTTACATTTTTTATTATCAACTTGTATATTTCCACATAGTTGATCTGTTGATAAGAAAACATTTTTAGTATTTACAATAAATTTTTTTATTTGAGATTTAGTACACTCTGGTATTTTAGGTTGTAATGGTGTTTTATCATTAAAACAACGATCCTTGCAATCAAGTGCTCCTTCATCCGGCAATCCACCATTATCACACGATCTAACATCTTCGTGATCTTCACATGATTCATAAGTTCCTTCATATCCATCATCATAATTACAAAAATGACCATTTATATTATCTCCATAACGACATATTTTATCGTTTATGTTTTGTGTTAATGGTGTTGTATCATTAAAACAACGATTCTTGCAATCAAGTGCTCCTTTATCCGGTAATCCAGCATTTTCACATGATGACGCATTGGTATGATCATAACATGTTTCACAATTTCCAGTGTCACCAAAATCAAAATTGCAAAAGGTCTTTCCATCGATTTCACATCCACATGGAGTATTGTCGTTTATGTTTTGTGTTACTGGTGGTGGACCATCCGCGGTTAATGAGTGATCCAACGGTGGTTGACTATTACAAAAATCACTAATTTCATCGCCAATGATTTGTTTAGATTCTTGAAATGTTTTATCATATTCTTGAACTGCTTTTTTTAATTCTAACTCCATATTAATGTATACCAATATTTTTTATACATTAATTAATGAAATTTTATCTTTGAATTTCTCATTGTCATAGATCAAATACTTTCCAGCATCTTTTAACGCCTTCATACCCATATTCTTATTACGAATATCACATATAAATTCCATCAAATCAACTAACTCAATTGTTGTTCTCTTTGACTCCTTCATGTAATTTATAAATATACTGTAAATCTTATCTATTGTTATCTCCTGAAATTTATTACCATCTATATCTACGACCCATGCATCCTGAATACGTATCAAAAATTTATTACGAGCTAAATCAACCGTCCAAATTGAACGCTGTTCTGGTGGAATGTTATCAACCCAATGATCTGTAATTATTTTACTTAACCCCCTTACTGCACCCATTTTTACATACTTCTCAATCATCTCTGGACTCCAATTTACTATTGGAAATTCCAAATTTGGTGCATCCTTATAATTATTTATTATAAACTGGGTATTATTATTATTTGTCTGCTTTTTTGGTACGGTTGCCTGTTTTTCTGCTATCTTTAATACTGAATGTGTCATCTTCATTATCTCATCTCTTAACTTATCAATTTCATCTTCTAACTTTTTTGTTCTATTTTCATGCATCTCTATTAATTGAGTTTTTTCAACTCTCATAATTGAAATTCTATCCTCGTAATTTCTTTTTAATTCATTCATATATTCAACATTCTTTATATTTTCTGCATCATGAACAGCTCTTTCTTCATCTAATCTTTTACGATATTCGTCTATTATCTTGGTTGAACACTTTGGTAAATGACGATTTAAATATGCTTTCCGCTTGTAATCTGTATGACAAAATTTACATGTAAATTTATTTGACACCATTGTAGATTGTTCTATCGGCAAAATTTGCGAGTTTATTGGCGAAATTTGAGGCTCTATCGGCGAAATTTTGAGGGCTATCGGCGAAATCTTTGAGTTTTTAAGGTGTCGGCTAGATGATTGATGTCTTTTAAAGTTATACTGAGAATCAGTCTGATAATTACAACATGAACAACTATATTTTTTCATAGTCTATAAATTACTATAATATCATAATTTTAAGCCATTTTTACTCATTTTTTACTCATTTTTTACTCATTTTTGAAAAAAAATCGGCTCATTTTGATTTTTTTTCAACTCATTTTTATTTTTTCCATTTTTTTCTTCATTTTTGATTTTTATTTTTCTCAGTCTCAATATTCATATTTTTCATTTGTATATACTATTTTATAATAGTCATTATCATTTTTATTATTTGTAGTTTTTTTCAGTCAGTCTCAAATATTTTAATTTTATTATTTTAATTTTAATTTTTTACCCCCGAATGGAATTTTTTACACACAGGTACCTTGTGTGTAGTTTTTTTAATTAACGATTCAGTCTTTTAAATCCAACTTTTTATATAATAATAACAGGATAAAACAGTCTAAATAATTTTTCTTTTATCTGAAATATTTTTGTTTTCTTTTTCAATAATTTAAATTACCTATTTTCGTAAATACCATAATTTTATATTAATAACAATATTATTGTAAATGTCATCAAGTGATAATGAAACACCCGAATTTGTGTATTTAGATTATATAGATACAAATAGTAGTGATTCTTCAGATAATAATATATCATACGAAGATATATGGAATAAACTTCTTACTCTTATTGATACCTGCTCAAATAACTTGAACTCAGAAAATATCAATAATCTAATAGATTGTGTTCAAAAATATAGTAATGAAATATCAACCAGAATTATTTACTATAAACCATATATTTATATACTTGAAAATGCTGTAAAAAATAATATTATTGAATTTAATTACTACTACAAAAATATAGATAATATCTATAATCAAATAACTTGTGATTTATGTTATAAAAATAATAATAATTACTGTGAAAAAATAAAATCAACCGGTTATCACTGTTTAACTTATCCATATTATGATTTATGTAAAAACTGTTACTTTAAAAATAAAAATAACCTAAAATTATCGTTTATTGAATTAGATTATTGAATATCATTTAGTTTATCAAATACAAATAATATAGTTGTAATGATAATTGTATTAATAATAAACATTGAAATAAACTGCACAACAAAATAAATTGCATTCAAAAATAGTCGTTTTAGTTTATTACCTTTGTTATTATTATCTTTGTTATTATTATTATTGTCTTTATCAATTACATCTTCATATTTGAGCTTAGTTCCAGATCTTAGTTTCATATTTTATTATTTGTAAACATGAACTATTTATAGCAATAAGTAAGGTTTCAATTTTTATTGAATTACCGATTAAATTGAAATTTATTCATAATATTAATTTATAGAATAGTTAAACTAATATTATAATGAGCAATAAAACTTGGATTCTAATAGGTAATATTGAAGATATTAATATACACATAAAACCAGTTGAATTACAAGATCAATTTGAAAGTGATATGGATGTTAAATATATACAAAATAATAGATTTAATAGACCAATCCGATTTAATAACTATTTACAAGAATTACATCAAGATGGAATAACAACCAAATCAGTGTACTTTAGAGGAAATGACAGATTTTACTATATGCAATTAATAAAAATAACAGATAGTTTTGTTAGAAATGATCCCCCAGATGTTTCAATTAAAATGTATAAATTAAGATATTAAATATCAATAATTAAATTTATAGAATATATATATAATATAATATAATGAAAAAATCTACAATAAATAGTAAAATTGATAAATTATCAAGTGTATCTCATCATTTATTAGATCCATATATTTCTAATAATATTGGATGTAATCCTATTATTGCACTTAATTATATTAAAGATAATCTTATGAATGATTCAGATGATTCAGATGATTCAGATGATTCAGATGATTCAGATGATTTAATGTCAAAATCAATAAAATTTAATATAATATTAGAAATAATATCATCTTTAGATAAAGATGATAGTATTAAAATTAAGGACCGTCAACTTGATTTTAGTGAAAAAACTCAATTAAAATTAGAAAAATTAATTGCTACACCTACTGAGCCGGGAAAAAATCTTAATCAATATATAACAGATAATACTAGTGAAATTAAGTTAAATAAAATTGAATCAAAAAAAAAAATGTATATTTGTTTAATAAAATATATAGTTAATAATGATAATTGGTTTGTTTTATTAGAGTCATTGGGCGGTGACACGCTTAAATTAATATATAAAATAAATGGTACATTTGATAATTATGAGACAAAATGGAAAAAATTGACAGGATTCACAAACATTGCAATAAAAGACAAATGTACTCAAATTAAAGAGTTGTTTGATATAACATATGATATGACAAAATTTGACTCGGAATCATTTGAAAATACATTATTTAAAATGTCAACACAATTTTTTATAAAAAAATTATTATTATCTTATACCTTTCCAATTATTATTAGTGGTGGATATTCATCACCTAAAGGTGGTCACTTAGTGGGAGTATATATAGATAAGATTAGTGAGACTGATAATTATAATGTATATATATCTAATTCAGGAGAAGGTGTACACTACCATGAAGATGATGTTGGTACTGTAGCACATGATATGACTAAATTTTATGATGAGGAAATAATAAAAAAAAATCTTAAAAATATCATTTTAAAATATACTAATATAACCTTAGAAAATACAATTGAGTTTATTATAAGTACTATACAAACAAAATATAATTTAAAAATATATGGTTCTGATAAAATTGAATATAACATAGATGATTTTTATAATAATATAAATAAATATATAAATACCCCATCCAGTAATAAACAAATTTTTATGAAATTTAGACCTCAATTATCAGGATCGTGTACATTTTATGGTTTTTATTATTTATTGTTAATGCATAAATATATAAAAAACACTATTACACCCCACGATTTTAGTAAATTACGAGCATTTGAAAATACTTTATATAATAAATCACTAAATTATATAAATTATATAAATTTAAATATTAATGATATTTTAGATGGTAGTAAAAATATATATAATTATAAATATAATATAAATAAAGCAATAAATACATCAATATTAAAAAAGTTTAATATAAATAGTTCTATTCCTGAATATCCGATTTTTGAATCAGAAGATATTCCGTATAAATATAAATTTAATTATGATAAGCAAACACTTATTGTACATGAAAGAGATATATTAGAATCAAAAAATATAGTTATTAACTCTATTAATCATTTGCCACCCAAAGAAGATCATGGTGTAAACAATATAGTCACTAAAATCTGTAAATTACATAATTTAGTTAAAGATATATCAAATAATATTGATAATTTAAATCCACAAGAATACGGTACAAACACTCAATTACAACTACTATATATTCAACATGTTATATGGGATATTGTAGATACTACTACACTTAATTTTTATAAAATTAATAATAATGAGGATTTAAATCAAATTGTAGATAATCTTGGTCCTACCAAGCTAAATGAAGCTCAAGATGATCCTAACAATCTAAAGCCTCGCAAACTACTGAGTGAATATAAAAATGAATTTAATTTTTATTATTTATTATTTATTATATGCGAGAATTTAAGACAAATAAATATTAAATTTACAACAAACGATATTTTTATTAGTATACCTGGATTTAGATGGTGCACTATATTATTATTACTTATGTATATTTTTTTTAAAACTGTTGATAATAATACTGATATGACAAATTTATTTTCAGATGTTTTATTAAGTAATACAAAATCAAATATTACTGAGAGTGATATAATAAAAATACATAACTGGATAAATGGTATTTATATGAATGAAAATAAAAAAAATCAAGAATCTGAAATATATGATGATAATTCATTTTTTATTAATGAATTCAATATAAATAAAAAAGATAAAATACAAGATATTATTAAGATTTTTGCAAGATATGAACAATTTTTATTTTATGATAAAAATATATTTAGTGAATATGCTAGTGATAAAACTATATATAATTATTATGTAAATTATGATAATAGATATGGACCACCTTATATTAATCAAAAAATTGATACATTTTCTATACTTAATAAAATTGAAAAACAAAAAAAGAAAGACCCTGATGTTCAAAGAGAACCTACAATGAATTATGAATACACGATTAAAACAACAAAGTATAATCTAAAAAAAAATTTTGAATGGAACTTTTCTCAATATAATCAATTTAGTTTCCATAATGTACATGAAATGAGTAGGCATGATAATAAGATAAACTCATTATTTTTATATTATATATGTCAATTTAATAATATTGGATTTATATATTTAAATTTTATTACTACAATACAATATTTTTTCAAACAATATGGAAGTACTAATTCTATAACTGTTAATTTAAATTCTCCATATAGTGATACTATTGAATCAATATTAAGTATCAAAGAATCTATATCCAATCATATTCCATTTAATAAATATATAAATACAATAATAGCAAATTTATGCTATAAAAATTCATTGAAATATTTAGATAGTATAGTATCATCATATAGTAAGGATGATACTTTTCCTATTATATTAGATGGATCTTTTAAAAATTGTATTTTTAAATCTATTAAACCGTCAAATCCTGAAGGTTTATCTATATATATGGATAATAATATAACTAATAATATAACTGAAAATAGTGGTTATCTTAATTATATTAAACATTCAATTCAATCAATTGACGTAGTTATATGTACAAAAATAAATGATATTAATACTATAAATGCATTATTATATTTTTTATATTTAATTATTAGGTATGAAAATATGGATATTATACAAAATTTAAAAACAAATATAGATGATATAACAGATAAAATTAACATATTGTGTAATAATAATGAATATAGTAAAAATACACAATTATTTTTAAATAATATAATAAAACCATTACTAATTAATGAATATGATTTGAATAAAGTATATCAACAACAATATATAGAAATTAGAGATATATTTAATAGTAATAAAACAGCTGTATCTTATGATTATAGATTATTTATGAATTTAATTAATGGTTTTTATAATATATATATATATAATATTTTTAATGAGTTTGATTTATCATTGGATCAATCAAATAATATTATCACATATACAGTGCAAAAATTTCCAGTTTATTTAAATAGATTTAATTTAAAATTTAAACCAACAGATCGTAAGATATATTCTCATTTTACTAAGCAACTTGTATTTACTGAAGACACTGAAAAATGTATTCAATATAGTATTGTTTTAGAAAATTTACATTTACTAAATATTACAGAATTTAATAAAGGATCTAATTTTATTTTTAAAAATTGTCATCTATATAATTATATAGATGAAAAAGAAGATAAACATTACATTTTTAATCCAGAAACTAAATTATTTTTTGTAAACAAGTCTAAATTAAATGATATTTATAAACATAATTTATTTGGATTTTTTTTTGATAATAAAGAAGAGAATCTTCCTAAATATATAGAATTAGAAAATAATTATTTTGATAATATAGATAATACTTATTTTAAAGAACGATTAGATTATGTTGTTAAATTATCTGAAACAGGTTATTCATGTAAATATTATAATAATAATATTTTAATATATAATGATGAAAATCACACATATCTAAAAAATTATAATTATTCAGATATATATGATTTAAATTTTGATGATGAAATAAAAGAAACTAAAAATATTGTATTTGAATCAATTAAATCATTACATGATAAGATTCAAGATAAAACTAATATAAATACCCTATTTATTAAAGAAATAGAAGGAATTAAAATAGAAAATTTTAGTTCTGATAAAGATTCATTTGAACAAAATATATTATCATTACCTTTATCTAAAATATTAACGTACTTTAATTCATTAATTAGTAATATTGACAAGTTGTTAGGTACACATGATGATACAAGTGTAGAAACTGATAATATAACAAAAGATGATTTGGTTTTTATTAAAAATAAAATATTAATTGTACAACAATTAATTGACAAATGTGTTCAACTAATAAATAAAAGCAAATTTGATTATTTATTTTTTAAAGCGGAATTAGAATCGGAATCGGAATTAGAATCGGAATTAGGATTTAATACATCTAGAATTAAAAAATTATACTATAAAGACACAACATATGAATTAATGATATATAACTCAGATCCACATAGCTCAGATCCACATAGCTCATTTTTACATAATAATATTAAAAAATGGGTTTCGGGAATGGATAAACATATAAGTATTCTTTGTGATAAAAAAAAATGTTTATATAAATTATTGGTAACATATAACGAAAATGATATAAATATTGATGTAATTAATGAATCAATATGGAATAGATATGGAAATGATGATAACCCACTAAATATATATAGTAATAATCATATGAAAATGTTTAAAAATAAATATATTATAATTGATGTTAGTTATAATTGTCAAACTTTATATTTTAAAGATAAATATAATTTTTTATTTTATTACTTTTTAGCAATATATTATCAAAATTCATTCGCTGTTATGGAACTATTTAAAACATTTAAATATTATTACTATGAATATCCAAATGTTAACGACGAATCATTAAAAGAAAAATATTTAAATGATATTAAAAATAAATATAATACATCTTTTCAAATATATGAAAAATATATTATGGAATATCTATATACAGAATTATATACAAAGGGAGAATTTAATATTCCTTTCTCAAAAAATTTAAAAATATTATTAAATAACAATTTGAATGAAGAATTAATAAACTTATATAGTCCAACTATATATACTAATGAATATATAAAAAATATTAAAAGTGACAACATTAATTTTAATGATGATATTTTGTCACAAATTACTAAAGCAAGAACTGGGTTTTTTAAAACATTTAAAAATAATATACAAGCACAGAATCCTGTGTCCGATGCAAATTTAAATATTGAAAAAACTCATCAAATTACTATAGAACAAACTGAAAATCCACAAAAAGAAATATTTGAGTCTATAAATGCATACATTATAACTTATAAAAAATGCATTACTAGTCACATAACAAATGATCTTACTATTGCTAATTTTTTGGAAAAAAATAAATCACCAGATTTAACAATTAATAAATATATTGATGAAATTAAATCTTTTCAAAATAAATTATTTACAACAAAATATATCACTAATAATAACGTATCAGATGAATATATAAATAATTCAAATGTAATTGATAATTATAATCTTTTAAATAATATAAAACTTTACGAAATAACCATAAAATTATATAATTTATGTAAAACCAATCCACCGCGGTCTGAAGTGAAATGTTCTTGTGATGATATTGTAGCAGAACTAAAATATATTCATCATGATTATATTTATACTGGAGTTATAACCCCCGAAATTATATTAGTTGAATTAACACAAGGTATATTAATTAGAACTGATCAAGCTGACTTATATAAGAATATTTGTACTACAATAGACAACAAAATTAAAGATCCCACCACCAACACAGACAAATATAACGTAGACCAAATGCTTATGGGTAAAGGTAAAACAGCAATTATTACACCTCTTTTGATATATAAATATCTATTTAATCAAACAATACAAAATATTTTTATTGTATTACCTGAGCATTTAATAGAACAAACATTTACAATGATAAAAAATAAATTGTTTTATGTTATGAATCATGTTAATATTAGTATGTTCAAAAATTCAAATGATATATTAAGTAAAAGTAAACCTAAACATAATATTATATATACAAATTTTATTGAACTAAATGAATCCGAATCTAAAACAAATATAATAGTAATTTCAGCTTCAGCACTTAAACATCATTATTATTTATGTGTAAAAAATCCAAATTCACTACAACATCAACTTGATCACAGTATATTTATTTTTGATGAGTTTGATTCATTATTTGATCCAATTAAAAGTGATTTTAATATACCTATCCTTGATAAAACATCTTCGCAAATTGATATGTTTGATACTATTACTACCATTATACATACAGCTATTAGTGAATTATTTAATATTAATTTAAAAAACAAATCATCAAAAATAGAATTAAATACTGATATATTTACAACAGTCAACTTAAAAAAAATTATCTATGATGATATAGATATACAAAATTTTAAATTAATTTATGATAAACTAATTGAATCTTATGATGGAGAGACAAGACCATTTGTATTAAATAAAAAACATACATATTATAAAAAAAAATTAGATGCCATTTTCGCAGTATACGGTGAAGATACTGACATAAAACTAATAAGTATTATAATCTCAATTTTAAATGGAATATATGATTCATTACAAATGACATATAATTTAAATTATGGTATACCACCAAATATGATACATGCAATACCATATAAATCTCCCAACAAACCAATTGAAAAATCTGAATTTAATAATATTTTCATTAAATGTACATTAACTCATTTATCCTACATTTATATTAATGAATTACGAATGATTGATATGAAAACTATCAAAATTAATACAATAACAAATTTATATAAATGTACCAAATTACTACAGGAATTAGAAACAAATATCATACTATTACATGATTTACAAGGTCTGAATTATCAACTAAAAAAAATTTTAGTAAAATTAAATAATTCTGAAAATATAAAAGATATTATTAAGATCTATCTAAAATAATTGTATTACCAGAATTAAATAACAGAAATAAAGAACAATATAATGTTTCTTTTATTGATATTATGTCTGATAAATTTTGTAAATATAAAATTGGATTTTCCGGTACAGTTAATATTAAGATACCAGAATTTAATAATTCGTTTAATTTTGATAAAAACCCTAAATCAGACCAATTAGATATGGGAAGAATTTATTATTCATTATTATATCCTATAACAGAAACCCCGACTATTACTAGTTTTCAATTGTTACAAGGAGGTGAAACGCAGTTACAATATCCCATAACAGATAATGAAAAATTTAAAAAAATTAAAACATATAATGTTTTAATTGATGCTGCTGCATTTTTTAAAAATTTAACTGTTAATGAACTATTACAAAAAATATTTACTGATGATGATATAAATGATTATCAAATTATTTATTTTGATTCTAAAACTGATAAAATTAAATCAAAAGAAAATGGCATAGTATCAGATTTTAAACAATTTAATCTTGAAAAAAAAATATTTGCTTACTATGATGCATCACATATTGTTGGATCTGATATACCAAATCAACCAAATAATTTAAAAGGGATTGTAACAGTTAATAAATTATCAAGATTTACATTAATATCACAAGCTTCATTTAGGTTGAGAAAACTAAATCAAGGACAATCAATATATTTTTTACCAAATTTTGAAATTACATCTCGTATAAACTTATTAAATATATTAATAAAAAATGATGAAGACTACTTAAAATATTCTATGTATAGGCAACATCTACAATTTTTAAAATATAAAAAAAGAAATACTTCTAAAATAGATACATTCAAAGAGTGTCTGATTCCGATTATATATAACTCTATAGATAATTTTGATATAAATTATGAATTAATATACACTGTTGAACATGTATTAAATATGAGTAACCAACCATCTTCTTATATACAAGATTCATGTATAGAGAGTGATGTGTATGATTTAAACGATCAAATAACTTTAAATGACTTAATATTATTATATAGTTATTATTGTAAAGAATCTGAAATCATAGAAAAAGAACAAGAACAAGAACAAGAACAAGAGCAAGAACAAGAACAAGAACAAGAACAAAAACAAGAATATACTATAGTTAGTGATCAAAATGAAACAATATATGATAATATACATCTAAATATTTTAGATTTATTACTTGGACCGTTTGAATTAAGTAATACAGTTGATATTCTTAAATATTATAAAGATGGGGATTTATATAATACCATAGGTACATATAACTACTGGCAACATCTTCCACCAAAAGAAACAAATATTATATATCCATATTTAAAAAAATATTTTTATCCACGTCCAACAGAATTAAAGTGGACAAACTATAGAATTACATACAACGACTATGTAGATATGTTTAAAAATAACATTAATAATTTACTAATTTATAAATTACAAGAAATAGAAAATAAAATGAATGAAATTCATTTATATATTTCACCAAATATAATAAAATTTAAAGAACAGTTTACAACAGATAATCTTGACTTAATATTAAGTTATTTTAATACAAAACCAATTTATTATATAAAATATAATGATTTTGAAATTTTTTCAAATAGTGGTGAACCAAAAAAAGTAACACAATATATGATTATAACGTATTCGGAATATATATCTTTAAGATTATTTTTAAAAAAATCAACTGATATTAAAAAGCAACATCCAGTTGATTTTGAAAATCAATTAAATAAAATTGGTTCTAATACTATATTACATAATAAAATGGGATTTATATTGAATAAAATAAAACTTATATATTTTGATACTTCTAAGAATGATGATTTTTCTAATTCAATGAAATACAAAGATATTATACAGCATAATATAGATGATATTTACAATAAAGATGGATTAAGTATGTTAATTCACGAGGATATTATATTTCCTTCTTATTTAACTATATTTTCTGGTGATGATAAAAAACATAGTTTAAGTGAAACTAATAAATATATATATGTATTAAATGAACTTGTAGATAAAACAACCTATCATGAAATGAAACACATTACTAATAATATATACATTAAATTACAAATTAATAATGAAGTAAAAAAATATAACTTATATAAAAATAATAATAATACATACTATGTACTATTTGTTGATAATGTAGATATTGATACTACCATTGAAAAATCCAAAATTATATATAAATGCGTAACATCATCTAATTTATTACAAAGGGTGTCATCAATAGAAAAAAAATCTCCTATTGAATCACTAATTCCTATTTTATTTTATCAATATTTAGATCCAAAACTCAATTTATATATGGATTATTATAATAAAATTTCAAAGTATAATATAATACTAAAATTAACTGATAAATTAGATGCTGCTG
>VMHT01080590.1_pt1 | contig 18675 bp, 13 predicted proteins | sample 4693611 | NCBI WGS metagenome assembly VMHT01 (sample SAMN12280063, study PRJNA550983) | marine metagenome | isolation source: seawater sampled from same location over 5 years 0.02-0.2 micron viral filtrate | place: USA: collected off the coast of southern California halfway between the port... ...
TAATGGTCTACCTCAAGGGGGATATACATTAGCTGATGGATGTGTTGCGAGAACAGATTATTTTGTGTTCTCTAATAGAGCAACAGTTGCACAAATTGTGGTGGGAGATATATTATATGCTAACTCTTCTAAAACAACAGTATTTAATGGAGGTTTACAATGGTATAGTATTTCAAACACACTTGGACTTTTACCTCAACCTTCAAACGATAAATATTTAATTCTTTCTACCGGTGTTGTTCAGGCTATAACGAGTTGTGCAACAACTCCAACGCCAACGCCAACACCAACACCAGTTCCTGTAGCAACGCAAGATATTAGAATTAGAAGTTGTGTAGATTCAAGTGAGTATAATGTAACTGTAGTAGGTTCAAGTGGATTGCCAAACAATTTCCAAATTCAAATTAGTGGAGGTGGAGGTAGTTGTCCGTCTTGGCCAGGTGGAAGTGGTTCTGAATGTTTTGAGATTATTCAAACTAGTGGTGTTACAGGTGTGTGTAGTGTAAGTATTACAGCTATAACTTCTGGTGGTTGTTCTGCTGGAAACCTTACTTGTGGAACGCCGACTCCTGTGCCTGTACCAGTGCCAGTTCCAGTTCCAGTTCCAGTTGCGCCAGTGCCAACACCTACTCCAGTCCCTACTCAGTCTGTTTATTATTTTAATATTGATAGATGTGATGGAAGCGTAGGAGCATTTAGTAATGTAGCTACAACTTCTATATTATCAGAAGGACAATCAGTAAAAATGGCTGATGGCCATTGTTATGAGTATGGTGGAAGTGTTGGTACAATTAATTCTAATTCTCCCGTAGCTATATATAATAATTGTACTATTTGTTTAGCATCAATTCCGGTTCCGACTCCAACCCCTACTCCGGCTCCGACTCCTACTCCGGTTCCGACTCCAGCTCCAACTCCAACTCCTACTCCAACGCCTAGTAACCCGTCTATTAGTTTAGAGTATATAGTCCAGAGTGGTCCTTCGCCTGTTCCAAGTTTTACTTGTAGTGGATACACTACTTTTTACATGAACACATCCGATTTCTGTACAGCTACAAACTTATACAGGGATAGCGCAGGAACAAGAGGAGCTTTTGCAGGATACTATAACACAGGTTCTTTCTATAGATATTGGAATGGTAGTTCATTTACACTTTCATGTACATCTACAAGTTGTCCATAGTTTTTCATTTTAAATAATTATGATTAACTTTATTTGAAATTAAATCAAATCAAATGGAGGAAATACACAATTATATTACGCCACAGGAGTGTCAAGAACTTATTAAAATGATTGACGCCAACCATTCACGCTCATCAGTAGTAGTAGGTGGTACAGACCGAACTGATGTTACTAATCATAGAACATCAAGCACATCTAATTTAGACATGAATACCCCTGTAATGTCTAAAATAAAAAAACAAATATCTGAAACATTGGGATTGGAACTTGTTAAAGGTGAAGCACTTCAAGGACAACTATACGAACCTGGTCAATACTTTAAACCACATAATGATTTTTTTAGTGGACCAGCTTATGATATGCACTGTAAGGCATCTGGCAATAGAACACATACTTTAATGATATATCTTAATGAAGATTATAAAGGGGGTGGTACATATTTTCCAACACTACAAAAAACAATAAAACCCGAAACAGGCAAAGCTTTGTGGTGGCATAATTTAAAAAACGGAAAAGTTCAAGAACAATATTTACATGAAGGTGTAACGGTAGATGAGGGTAAAAAATATGTTGTTACTTCTTGGTGGAGAGAAAAAAGTTGGGATGGAGCTGGAGATGAAAAAATGTATTACGATTCTAAAAAAGAAAATACAGTACAAAAAATAGAGGATAGTCTAATTGTAAAAGGTATGCAAAATAAATCTTATATAGTTAAAGCATCCGAGACTGAAAACTTAAAAAAAATAGTAGAAAAAAAAGAATTTACTAACGTAGATAATTTTCCTCGATTTACAGAAAACGGTTTTACTTTAATTAAGTGTCCTGAAGAAACCTGGAATTTAATTAATGAATCATACGAGTTACTTAAAGATAAAAAAGAAACAGAAGATTTTGATGGAAAAAAAGAATTTATCGTTGGTGGTAATTCTGAAATAATGTCATTTGACCATTTGCCAACCGTAAAAACTTTAATACATCAACAGTTATTAAAGTGTCATGAAGATTGGATAAAAGAATCTTTAACACCATCTTTTATTTATGGTATAAGGTCATACACTAAAGGCGCTACACTGACTCCACATGTTGATAGAATAGCAACACATCATGTGTCTTCAATAGTTATAGTAGATAAAAATTTAAAATGTGGTTGTCAAAATAAAAAATATTCTGACGACTGGCCTCTTGATATACAAGGACACGATGGCGAATGGTATAAAGTCTATGCGCAGCCAGGTGATATGATATTGTATGAATCAGCTGTGTGTGAGCATGGTAGAAAAGAAGCGTTGGGTGGAGAGTTTTTTAGAAATTTTTATGTTCATTATCAATTAAAAGATTGGGTATATAAGCCATGAGCAAATCAATAATAAATGATTATACTGTTGTTACTTGTGTAACCGGAAATTTTAATAAAGTACATAAAACAAATATTAAAAACGCTATAGTATACACTACATTAAGAGATGTTGAGTTTACTGAGCATGCTACACAAAACGGATGGCAGGTTCGCATTTTACCATTTACACACTCATACGATTTAAGAGAAGGAACAAGACAATCCAAGTATGTTAAATTTTTAAAGTATCATATTCCTGAAACAAAGTATGTAATTTATATAGACCATAAATATAAAATACAAAACATTCATGCAATAAAATTAATAGAATTAATTGGAAACAATTCTTTTTTATCTTTTATAAATACTTCAAGTATATATCATGAATTTTTTAAATCTTTAAGTTTTCCTAGATATAAAAATGATATAGATGAAATGATAAAAACAATTACAGAAAATGAAAATAAAGGTTATGATGATTTAAAATTATTTTATGGAGGCATGATGGTTTACAACACAACCCATCAAAGATTTAAAATTATAAAACAAAAAATGGAAGAGTATACTGAAAAATACTATCATGTTCAAGACCAGTTATTATTTCCTATAGCAATAAAAGATGAAACAAAGGTTTTGATTCATAATACTATTGATTTAAAACATGAGCATATTCAAGAACCTATACCTAATAAAACATATTAATTAATGATAAGATATATACCTATCGCTATAGTAAGTGAACAATATAAATGGATGGCTAATTTCTGGGCTTATTGTCAAAAAAAAGCATATGGACAAAATGCTATACCTAATAGTTTAGTTGCTATTGTCAATCAAAACACATATAACAGTAATGTATATAATTCAGTCGATTGGGAGTTACTTGGATTACCTTATTATATGAGTCCTCCGATTTGGAATTACGTTAATAGTAAAAATGATTTATGTGTAGTTATTAATGTCGTTTCTGCTTTAAAACCCTTACTTAAAAATTTTGATGACAATGATACATTAGTTTTATGTGATATGGATATGGTTTTATTAAAGCCTTATAATGGTGTTTTACCTGATAATAACACTGTTATTTGTTATGATGGTTACGAAGATTGGCACATGCTTATAGCTAATACAGAAAAACAAAACTATAATAAAGTAGCACCTTATTTAAAACATCAAGAACAGGGGTATATGAATGGTGGCTTTGTTCCTATTTTTATAAAAACAAACCTTTTAAAAAAAATTATAGATGAATTAATATCAACTGCTGAGGAAATTGTGGAATCTAATGAAGAGTCAACATGGAAATGGTGGAGCTGTATGACTGCCTTATCAATAGTTTGTCATAACAATAAAATTAAAATGGTTGGTCAAAACAATACTTATATTCCTAATTTTAATCACTTTAACCAAAACGAACATTACTTCGCACATTATAGCGTAGACCCTATATTTAATAAAAGAACTTTTCCTAATCATGATATAACTAAATACCCTGATAATGGTTTTTACAATCTTGTTAAGGAGTGGATGGTAAATTAAATAGGTAATTATTAATTTCGTAAATTTGTAATCAAATAATACCTATATGGCTTGTAAGTCAGTACGTTTTTCGTGTCCTATAGATTCAGTAGGAAGTTCCACAGCTATATGTTCATGGATAGTTACTTGTTGTGATGGCAATGAAATACAAATTGATGTTCCAGTAAACACATTTGCTGTTTATTGTTTAGAAAATCCTTCTCGTAATAATATAATACCTAATTCAAACGGTGGGGAGTGGACTACTAAATACCTAGAATGTGACACCAATTGTGGGGCTGCTGACCCGACTCCAATTGCAGGTTATATTTATTATGAATATGAGAATTGTAATGCGGCAAGTCAGAAACAAATATTTAGAGCTCCAGCCGGATTTACTACGTGGCCTGACACAATTGCATATCAATCGATATGTTGGAGCAATGGGGTGAGCACAACTAGTGTTTCTAATTTAGATTTACCAAACACATCTTATTCTGATTGTGCAACTTGTCTAGCAGCTATAGCTCCAACACCAACACCACCCACACCTCCTGTACCACCTGGAACAGCACAATATTGTTTGAGTTTTGTCAACTCTTTAAATGTTGTTCAGTATGAATCGTCTTTTGAATTAATAGGGGGGAGTAGTCAAACTATAACTTTAAATAGATATGAAATAAACGGGGTTGAAGGCGTTTATGAAGTAAATACTGGTGTGTATCAAATAACAGGAGTTACTTCAGAGTGGCCAATTGCATTTTTAAATAATGGAATAGAAAATCAAATATCTTATACTGGAACTAATTTAGAAAGAAATGCAGTTGCTTTAGATGGAAACACGTATTCGTTTTATTCAGGCACTATAACATTAAATGTTAATGATGATTTTGGAGCTATAAGTTATCAAACATGTTTTCCAGAATCTACTAATGGTTTGTATTTTGGAGGAGAAAACAATTTAAGATTTAGCACTGACTGTAATCCTTCTACTCCTCCAACGCCAACACCGCCAAGCCCTAGCCCAACACCGCCAAGCGTTGTTCCACCTATACCCTCACCGGTAGATACTGAGTGGACAGTTAGCTATAGTGAAAACTCTAAAGGATGGCCATCGTTTTATTCTTATATACCAGAGTATATGATAGGAATGAATAATTTCTTCTATACATTTAATGGAGGTAATTTATATCAACACAATACTAATCCTTTAAGAAACAATTATTACGGGCAACAATATCATTCACAAATAACAAGTGTGTTTAATCAAAACCCTTTAGAAAATAAAATTTTTAAAACTTTAAATTTAGAATCAAACGATGCGTGGCAATCATACTTAGAAACTGACATACAAATAAACGGGTTTATGCAAGATGGATGGTTTGAAAAGAAAGAAGGAGCATGGTTTGCATACTTAAGACAAAGAGGAGAAGTGCCTGCTTTAAAAGGACAATACGCTATGAGGTCTGCTAATGGTATTGGAAAGACATCAAGTGTAGCTATTACTCAAGGAACAACTACTCTTAGTTTTTCTACTGACCCATTAGTTTCTATTGGTAATTTTATAAGCGTAGGCGACTATGTATATCATTCACTACCACAATATACAGAAATTTCTTATGGTGGGATTGTAACACAAATAAATGTAGATTTACAAAGCGGAATTAATCAATTGATAGTAAGCACAACGTCTGCAGATACTGTAGTTTTTCCTCTTAACGACCCTTATATTATGTTTATTAAAAGCTCAGAGGCAGAGTCTCATGGATTACTGGGCCATTATTGTATATTTACCATATCTAACTTTAACACACAAGCCACGGAACTCTTTGCTGTAGAAAGCGAAGTAATGAAAAGCTATCCGTAAAATTAGTATCTTTGTAAATATAAAAAATTATTATGGCAGTACCTTTATTAATACCTCTTGCTGCAGCTGGTGCACAAATAGCCGGTTCAATATTTAGTTTTAGTCAAGCTAAAAAAGCTAGAGATAAAGAAAAAAAAGCACAAGCCGCAGCAGCAAAGGCAATGGCGCAGGCAAAAAAAGAGTTGTCGGTTAACTACATGAAAGGTTTATCTATAGCAAAAGAACCTTATGAATTAGAAAGAGAAGCCTTGGCACAAGCAGGTGCATCAGCATTACAAGCGGGTATAGAGGGTGACCAGAGAGGCGCAGGTGCTGTTGCTGGTAGAGTTCTACAGGCACAACAAGCAGGCTTAGCTAAACAACGAGCAGCTATGTCACAGGAAATGTCACAGTTAGCAAGATTATCTGCGCAAGAAGATGCAAGATTAGGTACGGCAAGAGCTACTGTAGATTTAGGTGAAGCAACAGGAGCTCAGGCAGCTGCTCAAGACGCAGCATTAATGGCTCAATACAATACGCAGCAAGGTATACAACAGGGTATAAAAGGAGTAACCGGAGTTTTAACCTCAGGCTTATTTGATGGTAAAAAAGGAGGTGAGGAAACTGCAGATGACCCATTTGGTGGTTTTATAGGAGGAAAAGCACCTGGGATAGGTGTTGATATAAACACTTTTGATGGTTATGATTTTTCAGGTGCAATAGGTAATAACGACACTATAGATTTTAACAGAATGTCAATATTTCCTCAACCACAATTAAGTTAGATATATGTCATACTACGGATACGAAAGATTAAGACCAGGAGATGCGCTAGGAATAGACATGTCTGCGGTTACTGACCAATTTGGTAAGGATTTAAACGCATATAAAAAAAAGAAAGACGATGAGGTTACTGATGTAGCAGAAGCAAACAGAGGCTTTGCAGAAAGTTTAGCTAAAATGCCTTCTAGTTTTAATGATAAATGGAATACTTTTTTTGGTGATACATCCAACAATGCAATGAAGGGAGCAACTCAAGTCACTGATGATTTTAATAATGGGGTTATTGATAAAAGAACATTTGATATAAGAATGGCTAACTTAAATTCTTCTGTCTCTATGACAGTAGAATCAATGACAAAGATTGCTGCTGAAATAAATAAATATGAAGAGCTGTCAGCTGCTGGAAAGATGAATGCTGAAGACCAATATAAATGGAGTAAGCTTCAAAAGTTTGCTGACCTCGGAAATGTTAGCATGGTGTTTGACCCAGAAGCATATACATCTACCCTAATAAAAGTAAATCCTCCAGATATAGCAAAAGGCACATCTAGTAGCTATGAGATGATGAATATTAACCAGTTTTACAATGGTGTTAATATGACGCCTGGTCCTATGTACGATACGAATGCTGCCATCACAAACACTTTAAATAGTTTGGGTGGGGTAAGAGATATCACAACTGCTGATGGCAAAAGAAGAGCAGGTATAATTTTAGAAGGTGCTGATGGGGATGAAGTAGTTGCTGATTTAGCACAGGCAATGTTAGGCCAGTCAAGAGATATGAGATTGTTTGCTATGGGCAACACTATAACAGACAAAGGTGCTGATGGGGATGAAGTAGTTGCTGACTTTGATTACGCTGCTATACCAATGGATGTATACGATACCGGAGGAAGTATAAATCAAGAAAAATTTAAAAAGTTACAGACGGATAACCCATATCTATTTTATGAGGACCAGTCTGGTAGATTCTATGAGAGTGATAAAGCAAGAGAGTTGATATTAAAAAATGCAGGCGAGATGCTAAGAGGTGCTGCAGACTTTACAGCAGTAGACAAGCCTCCAGTTAAAACAACTAATGATATGGGTAAAGCATATGACAGGTTCAGATTAGGGCTTGAGCTTGTTAATAGAGCTGGTAAAAAAATACCGGATAATTTATTAAAGTTGGCTTTAACTGTTCCCGGTATGGATGCGGAAACTGCAGACACATTATTTAGTGACCTTACCTTTGAAGATAAAGATACTAGGACCACTACGCAACAAAAAGATGAATTAGAAAAAATTAGAAATAGAAAAATAGCAGCTGCATCAAACGAATGGTTTGAAAGTGTGTTCTTAAGAGAAGCTGTCAATGCAGAAGATGACGAAGGATTTTCTATAGATAAAATAAATGAATTTTTATTAGACACCCCATATACTGTTGATAATGAAACAAGAGAGGTAAAGTTTGGAGATGAAACAATTTACACTTTTGATAAAGAAAACTGGACAAATGATGAAGTGAGAGCCAGCGATATTAAAAACTTTAAAAGAAAGCTTAAAGCTCTTCTGGATACACAACAAGAGGTTCTTTTGTATTTCTCTGAAAATCCAGACATGATGACCAAGGATTGGGATAGCGATACAACTAAAGTAAAAACTGATAAATATAATAACCAGCCATAAAGCTCATGAACGAAGAAGCAATACAGGACGCATATAATCTTTTTACAGACGCTGGTTACGATGGAACTATAGAGGAGTATCAAGAATTAATCTCTACAAATCGTGATGCTTTCAGTGATTCGTTCGCTTTATTTTCTCAAGCCGGGTATAATGGAAGTGCAGATGACTTTACAACCTTGATAGGAGTAAAAAAAAAAGACATACCAGAAATAAATACGGATTCTTCATTGCTGGATGGTTCTTCGGATTTGTCAGAAGAAGAGTTACTGCAAAATAGTTTAGATTTAGATAAGACTAAGCAACAATTAAAAGCCACTGAAGGTTTAATTCGAGAAACAGGATTTTCTCCTGACTTATCTATCAAACAAGATTCTTTAAATAAAGAGTTAGAGAGATTAAATAAAATTAAAAAGAACGCTCCAAGGCGTGAAAAACTTTCTAGCAATAGACCACCTCCAACAATTGAAGAAAATTTTGAGGACGAAACAATTACTACCGACCTTTTAGAAAGAAGGGAAAGTTATATTGTGCCAGAGCTTAATTATTTATACGGAGACCAAGGGTTTACATTTGAACAAGCAGATATACTGGGGCAAAAAATAAAAGTTACTGCTAAAAACGAAAAGGAATTACGTTTGAATATAGGAAAGCTACAAAACGAAGGTATAAGAAGTGAAGAGTTAAAAAAGTTTATTAGAGAAAATAAAGAAGAAAGTAAAGCTTTAGCTCAGCAAGATGTAAAGTATGAAGAAAATAAATTAAAATTTAAAAACGAGCAAGAGTACACGGAATCATGGGCCTCAATATCAAATGGAGCATCACAAATAATGGAGCAGCGTAAAGCATATTTGTCTAACAATGCAGAATTAGAAAAAGTTTTTGAAGACATAAACTCAATGACTCCAGAAGAACGTGAGTTAAATTTAGATTACATAAAACAATTTGGTGAATTGGTTGCAGAGCATAACATTAATGCTCAAAACATAAAAAATTCTGTTGATGCTTTAGTTGCGCAAGAGGAAGCGGTGTTAGTGGCAACAGGAAAATATATTGCAGCTAAACAACAACAGGGCACACCATTAGGATTAGCATTAAAAAAATTTAAAAAAGGTTTTTTAAGGGAGGGCTCTGAGTTTGTGCAAACAATTGCTATTGATTTACCCACACGTAATGTTCCTCTTAAACTACAAATGGGAGAAAAAAATTATAAAAATGAGTTAATTAAATATGCTGAAGAATATGGGTTTGGAGTACCAGAAAATATAGAAGAAATAACAACAGATGAATTGCAAGAATTTTATGATAAAGATTCTGATAGACGTGAAACAGTTACAAGTTTTACTAGAGGTATAGGCCCTGCATCTCAACAAGGTAGTGCATTTAAAGAAGAGATTATTCTACCTATGATTGAAGTTCTTAATGAAAAAATTATAGATGATAATCGAAAACAATTATCAGTAATACCTACAACCATAAGAGAAGATGTTATAGAGGAGTGGGGTGGAAAATCTATTTCTGAACAATATGAAGCCATGATGACAGAAGGTTTTTGGTTAAAAGCTTTATATGGAGTAACTGAATCTTTACCATCATTTATTTTTGCTGCTAACAAACCTCAACGATTAGCCAATCTATATACACTAACAGCAAGTTTTATAGATGAACAGATGGATAATAATCCTGAGTTTGATAATGTGTCTGAGGTTGAAAAAAATCAGATAAAACTTTTGGTGGGTACAACAGGTGCAGCTTTAGAATTTTTTGGTTTTAGAAATATAATGCAACAAAAAGGTATTGTTACTAGTGTTATTATGCGTGCATTAGGTAAAACACCAAAGGGTTCTGGGCCTACCGCTTTTAGAGATATGATAAACCAAGAGATAACATCATCGTTTACTAAAGGTGGGTTGATAATAGGAGCAGGTGCTGCAGCAGAATTTGAAACAGGATTTTTACAGCAAGTGTCAGAAGGGGTTATTAAAAACATGTATAATGACATGAAAGATAAAGACATGTTTGATACTCCTGAAATTTTCTCCTCTGAATTTCTAGCTGACGCTTTTGAGTCAGGAGCATTAGAAGCTGTTGGAGGTGGTTTTATTAGCACTATGCCCGCAGTAGCTAACGCATACGCAACCAACACATTTAATCGTTTAACACCTCAACAAATGGAGGTTTTCTTAGCTATCAAGGATGACCCTAACATTAGTACTAAGGCATTGCTTTCTATGCTTAAAATTGATATTGCTAAAGGAGATTTAACTTTTGAACAAGCTGTTCAATTAAGAAATGATTATGATATGGCAATTGGTTTAGCTAAACAAGTTCCATCGAGCCTGTCACCTGAATTGTATTTAGAAGCCATGAACTTACTTACAAGAAGAAAAAAGATTGAAGATGCAATAGAGGGTAAAGATAAAAGTTTAGTTAAAAATGATTTAAACGAAATACAAGAAATAAATAAAAGGCTAGAGCAATTAAAATCTCAACCAGAAACTGTTCAACAAACAGATGACCAGGCATTAGATGATATTTTTACAGACCCTGAAGAAGAATCAGCTCCAAAACAAAGTGCTTTACAAAACTTTTTTGGAAAAACATTACCGGATAGTGTACAAAAAATTGCTGATAACTTGTTTGTAAATACAGAAAACCAATCTACTAATCTTACATCATTTCAAACGAACATGAGGAAATTAGTTAATGATATAGCTGTTAAAGGAGCTAAAGCTATAAGTAAATTATTACCTGACACTCGTATTCTATTACATGAAAACCAAAAAGAGTTTGAAAAATATACAGAAAAAAAAGGAAGGGCTTATTATGACGCAAAAGAAAACATAATACATATAAATTTAGATAAAGCACGTGTAACAACTGTGCCACATGAAATTTTTCACAGTGTTTTAATAAGTAAACTAGAAACTGAACCTGCTATAGCAAAAGCTGCTATTACAATGATGAAAGCTGTAAGAAAATCTTTACCTAAAAACAGTGCTATAGTTCAAAGAATTGATAAATTTTCAAAACAGTATGTTACTGATGGCAAGATAGATGTTCAAAATGAAGAGGCCTTAGCAGAACTAATAGGTATTATGGCAACCGAAGAGTATGCAGCTTTAGATAAGCCACAAAAAAATATTATAATAAAATTTATAAAGGACTTAGCTAAAATAGTAGGGTTAGAAAATTACATATCAGAGTTTACTAAATCAGATGAAGACGTAGTTGATTTATTAAACACATTAGCAGGCAAAATTGCTACAGGAGAGGAAATAACAGAAGTAGATGTAGAATTATTAAACTTTAATCAAGAAGAACCTGGCCCTGTAGGGCCACCAGTAAAATTAAAAAAGCCAAAGGGTAGACAGCAAGTTGTTGACTTCAAACAAAGTTATCCGCTTTCACTTGTAAAAGAATCAAACAAAGTAGATATTGATGCACTTATTGATGACATTATAAGTAAAGACCAAACAGTTACATTCTGGGTTGCAGACCAACTAGGGGTGGGGGAAGTAAATGGCATGCCAATAGATGGAGGCCCAAGTTTCCCGTTTGCACAAGATGGTAATGTTGTGTGGGCTTCAGGTAAAAGTGTAAAAGCATTAGAACAACAGCTAAAGGGTGATTACATATTTATAATAAGTGGTTCGCCAACAAGAAGTAAACTATTTAATAAATCAGTTTATGATATATATGTGTCAAAGCTTGGAGACTACGCAACTTTTAAAGAGGCTGCAATGCTTACAAAGCCTGTTCAATCTATAAAAAAAATATTAGATTCTTTCGATTCGTGGGAGTCGTTAAGAGAATCCCCGGCTAGAAAAACATTTTTAAATGGAATTGCTGACCAGTTATTAAAACCTAATACTGAGTTTCATAAATACATGGTAAGTATAGATGGTTTTGTAAATGCTCAGGATTTAAGAGATGGTTTTTATAAAGAAAACGATTTTAAACAAAACGACATTATGCTAGTTTACAAATACACTGGCACAAAAGAAGGTTCTAATCACTCTACATATGCAAATGAAGTTCTTGGGGAGGTAGTAGGAGTACCTGATAAAATAATAAATGCAGCAGAAATAATTGATGTTCCAGCTAAAAGTATAGAAGGTAAACCAAGAAGTGTCCAGTCTCAAGTGGTTGCACCTTATGGTTTAGGAAGAAAAAAATTAAAACCTAAAATTGAAGGAAGAGAACAAAAAGATTTTACACCTTCTGAGCCTGACATAAAAAAAATAACTGAAATGTTTAACATAAACGCTAAAGGATTTATGCCAGCAAATGCTAATGAATATGATTTAGCTAGGATGATTAAGGGTTCAAAATATGAAGTGATTAGAAGTAGATATGATGCGTATGGTTATGGCGGAGGTTTGTATTTGAAACCTATAGCTGGAGGACCTCGTTATAAACCAAAGGTTCAGGGAAGAGAGCAGAAAGATGATAAGTTTTATTTAGATAAAGTAAAAGAATCTAGGGATAAAGGATATAAAGATTCTCTTATATACGATTATTTAAGAAGAAAAGAAAAGCTAACGGTTAAAAAAATAAAGGAGCTTTTTAAAATTGATTCTTTAATATTAGGTGCAGTGCCTGAAAGTTTTAAAAGTATTGATGGTGGAGCTAAAGCAGGACTTAAATTATTTATAAAAATAGAAAAAGAAATAGGTGATTTAAGAAGGGCTAATAAAAAATCTAAAAACCCATTAAACGAAAGAGAAATTGTAGACAAAGCTTTTGAATTTTTACAAAAAGAATCTGCGTATATAAATGAGGGTGATGGAACAAAAATTTCTAGGAATCAAGCACAAATGCTTATTGATTTACAACTAATTTTAGAAACAAGAGTCACTGAAAACTTACAACCACAACTTATGCAGGCTCGTTGGTTAGTTAGACAAAGGACTAAAGGGGTTAAAGAAGTTAAAAAGCTACAGCAAGAACTTATTAATTTTATGAGAAGAACTTTGCCTAAAGCATTGTTTACTAAGTCAGAGACTTTAAATCTAATACGTAAAGTACAAGCTATAAATTCAATAACTTCTCAACAAAACATAGATAATTTAATAAATGAAGTTGTAAGAGAGGTAACTATTAAGACAAATAGAAATCTATTAACAAGAATAAATAAAATTTTAGACAAAAAATTTGAATCTATAAAAGCTGGAATTAAAAAAGGTAAGAGTGTAGACGTAGATACAGCTAATAGAATTAAAAAAATTAAAAATTCTCTTGTTAATGAAAACACTCCAATAGATATAATTAATGAACAAATAAATAAATTAGAAGCTGAGTCATCTAAGATAAGTAAAAATGAAGAGTTAACTGAAGATGGAATGAATCGCCAAGGAGATATTCAAATTGCTTTGAACTACAACAAGGCTATGTTAGAATTAATAGATGATACTTCCAGAACAGCATTTCTTGCAGCTGCATTAACAGACTTGGAGTCTTTAGAAAAGGGAGGTAGAATGAGATTTCAAAGAGAGTTAGAAGATGCCAATAAACAATATAGGGAAGAGTTAGGAATTGCTTATGAAGAAATAGCAGGTGAAAAAGTAGACATGCAAGACCCTGACTACAAAAAGAAATTAAAAAAACTAGAAAAATCAAGGGCGCAACAACAGAAAAAGAAACGAGCCAAAAATGTAATGGTTGCGTTTATTAAAGACATATATAATTTACTTGAAAGAGTTACTTTCGGTAGTGCTGAAGCCTTAGATGGTTTAATGGACAGGATATCACAAACTCCTGGAGAAATGTTTGGTGGAAGACTTCAAGAATTAATAACCGCAAAAGTAGATGCTGCAACAAGAATGTTTAAACAACGTATGTTACAGTTTGATGCTTTATTAAGAGAAACTTTGCAAGAAATATATGGTAAAAATTGGGAAAAAGTTTATCAAGATTTTGAACAAACAAATGAGGAATTTTATTATGATATTGCTGAAGTGCAACAAGCTCAACAGGCAGTAAAAGAAAACAACACCTACGAAAACAGACAAGCACTAGATAAAGTATTAGAAGAAAACATCTTCGAATTATCTCAACATCAAATGGCATATTTAGTAAATCAATATAAAGATTCTGCCTTAAATAAAACATTTGAAAATATGTATGGAACAAAGTATGATGAAACTATGCAGGATATGGAAAGCAGACTTGATGATAGAGTCAAAGAGTTTGCACAATGGCAAGTAGAAATATACTATCCATCAGTCTATAATTATTATAATAATGTATACCGTAAAATATACAGAACAGATATGCCATTCAATAAGTTTTATGCTGGTCCATTAAAAAGAGATGGGATAACACAAGACCCTATGGATTTACTTGGTGACCAAAGTAGCTATAACACAGCAGTAGGTTCTCAATGGACAAAAGTAAGATTAGATAGTGATGCAGAATTAGAAACTCAGAGCATAATAAACAACATGCTAAATTACACCAGAGATATGGAGTATTTTGCAGCTTATGCAGTTCCTTTAAGGAGTATTGATAAAATATTTTCTAATAAGTATATTAAAAATGCTATCACTGAACTTTATGGTGAAGAGATAAACAAGTTTATTCAAAAAATGATAACTAAGATTGCAACCAGAGGTGTTCAAAAAAGTTATATACTAGGAGTTGATGTTACGAATACTTTTAATACAATATTTTTAATTTCTAGATTAGGATTAAATCCAGCGATTGCACTGAAACAGCTTACCTCAATTCCTACTTATGCTAATGATATAGGAATGCGAAATTGGATAAAATATTCTGCAAAAAATAAAAGTGAACAGGTTAAGGTCTGGAAAGAAGTTAGGGAAAATTCTGTTTATATGCAGGATAGAAAAAATGATAAAATACAGAGAGTTCTGGAGGCTTATAACCCTAAAGCATATATTGATTTTATTCCTAAAGGAAGTAAAGTTAATTATACCATTGAGGTATTAATGAGTCTAATAAAAATAGGAGATAGAACAGCTATTATGTTGGGAGGACTTCCAAATTATTCTTATTATAAAGCGGAGTTTAAAAAAGATAATCCTTTAGCTACCGAACAAGAAGCAATAGATTATGCAATAAAATTATTTGAAAGAGATACAAAGAGAACGCAGCAATCACAAGACTTACAGGATAAAGACTTTTTTCAAAACAATGACCCATTAGTAAGGGCGTTCAATATGTTCTTAACAACACCAAAACAATACTTAAGAAAAGAAATTCAAGCTACAAGAAATTTATATAGAAAATTAGCAGCTGGAGATATGAACGCAGGAAAAGGTACTGCATGGCAAAATATTAGAACTTTTGGAATGTATCATATTTTTATGCCTGTTATATTTCAATATGTTTCTTTAGGATTCCCAGGTTTATTATCAGATTTTGATGATGATGATTTCTATGATTTAAGACGAGCAGCAATTTTAGGAAACCTAAATGCTTTATTTTTATTAGGAGAACTAATAACTTCTATAGCCGATATAGCACAAGGTAAGCCTTGGGCAGATGATTTACCTAGCCTTCCTTTATATGAAGCAATTCTTAAACCTTTAAGTAGTTTAGCAAAAGCTCAACAGATAAAAGACCCTAAGCTAAGAGCTGCTAGAACTCAATCAGCTATGTTTAAGTTAATGGAGTTAACAGGACTTCCTCTAACTACTTCAACAAGATGGTTTAAAAACTTCCAAAAAGTTTTAACTGGTGACATTGACAATATACAAGAAGGAGTATTAAGAATGTTTAATTTTTCTGATTATGTAATTGAAGGAAAAGGAAGTAAAAAGAAATCTAAACCTTTTAAACAAAAGAAAAAAAGTTCATCTCAATCCTCTGACTTAGATTTAGATTTAGACTTAGACCTTGATTTAGATTTAGACCTTGATAATATATTTGAATAATTATGCCTTTTAAAAGTAAAGCACAACGTAGATGGATGTATACTAATAAGCCTGAGATGGCTAAGGAGTTTGAGAAAGAAACATCTGACCCAGATTCTCTTCCTAACAGGTTACACCCCAGAACCAATACTCGCAGAAGACTTACACAGCGTAGAGCTAGAAGAGGAGTGAGAAGATAGAGTATAACAGCAATGCATTTAATATAACTGCAATTATAAATTCAATAAGGGATTTGTAATTCATCAGAGCTCATCGTTGATAGAGTCATTAATAGTTTTTAATTTACTATTAAGAATCATGATGGTCTTGCGAGTTTCCTCGTACTCTTGGTCTACTAAAGTTTCATAAATCTGATTAACTGAGTCGTGAATATCAGACATAATAAAGTTAATGTTCTGAAGACGCTTCTTATCTAGCGATGTAATATTCATTATTTAAAATTCACTTCTGATTCTAAGTTATGAAATTTTTTCTTTACTTCTTTTTAAATTATAATATTTTTGTTTCAAGTTTATGTAATGATTAAGTAAAAATTGAAATTTATCCTCCTCATTTTTAGCTAATAAATTGTTTGCAAATTTAAATTGACTCTTCAAAGTAAGTCTAATTTCATGATACAATTGCAGAAGATAAGTCTCATCCCAAGCACGAAAGTTTTTAAATATTTTTAGTCCATGAAGCACGCTTGCATGGTCTTTATTTACCACTGAACCTATGTCAGATAGAGAGTGTGTAGTAAAATCTTTAGAGAGTTGGAAGTATAAAGCTCTACCATATACATAAGAGCGTTGTCGCCTACCGTCTGAAATATCTATTTTTAAAGCTGTGTTAACGTATTGTTTTATGGTTTCTAATTCTTTGACCTGTCTAGTCCTGTTCATTCTTTATGGTTTTATTTAAGTTAATGTAATCCAAGTAGGCGTCACTATCTATGATATTAAATTTATAAAACAAGGGGTGCATAGTTTTACTGTTTAAATATTCAACACTAAAAAATAAAGGCTCGGTTAGTTCTACTACCCCTGCCACTAATCCAAATCTTTTTGTAGGTGTTGACTTCCTGTTGCTCTGGTACATTTCCTCTGCTAGCCTATCGAGCTGCATAATAATTCCTGCGCTATATAGAGAGGGCAACGTTTCTAATTCTTCCAGAAATGTTTCTTCCATTTCGTAGTAGTGTTCATCCCCTGTGTATCTCTGCGGTAAATCCATATTGTCTCAATTCTTTCAGACGGTACTCCTGAAGCTTAGACACCTTACCCTTTTTAGTTTTGATTTCGTAAAACTCAATCCCATACTCAGGGTGCAATGCAAGAACATCTGGTATACCATTCTTGTTTGTCTTTATTAACTTTAAAACAAAGTAACCATCAGCTTCAAGGTCTTTTATTTTCTTTGTCTGAATCTGTTGCTCTGTCATACTATAAATTTAGTTATTTATTTTCTTCCTTTGCCTTGACTTTTTCTTTCTCAGCATCAGCTTTTAATTGTTCGATGGCTTTGTCATAACCTTTCATTCTTTTCAAAGCTTCAAGAGTTCCGACTGATAAACTTCTTATCTTCATCATCTCGTTGATGACTTCTTTCATAATGTTATCAAGCTTGTCTAGCTTGTTCATCATCTCAATTAATTTTTGTTCTTTCATATTTATAAACTTAGTAAATCTTTTTCAAAATGTTTTAATGTGTAATCTTTTTTCTTGGTCACTGTTTTGTAAATCTTAGTTTCGATTCCCTTCTCAGCAAATATCCAGTACACATCACTGGCAGTTGAGTCCTTGGTTGTCATCCTGTCACGTGATTGCCAGTAGCTCAGAGCTGAGAAATCAATGTTGTAATATACTAGGCAGTCAGCCTTTTTTAAACTAATACCTTCTCTTCCACTGACTATCTGAAGAGCTATACTTTTAGTTGTTGTATCAAACTCCTCTAAGTCATCTGTCAGAGCATCTCCATAGACCTGTTTTAAAGCCTCGTACTCAGCTTTAAACTTATAGAATATACCTATCTTCTTATTTTTAAATTCAGTGCGTATAAACTTAGCTTTTGATAGGTCAGTTACCATACGCTTTCCGTTCTCTAACTTTACAGTTCCAGAGAAAAGCTGATGTATCTTAGACATCTTCTTTACTCCAGTGTCTCCTAGTATAACTTCCTTAGTTTTCTTTCCTTCAATCACACCATGCTCCCTCATTTCTTTCACGAACTTATAGGTGAGCTCACTCATTTGAACTTTCAAAACGTGCTCTTGTATCTTAGACTTAAACCCTGCCTCCTTCTGAGTATAGCTAATCATGTATGGTTTCATTCTGTCTAGTATCTCTGGCTTACCATCATCGTAGTTGTTAGAAGGCATGGAGTGAAACATCTGTTGAGTTACATTGACATACTCCTTGGCAAACTTATAGAAGGTCTTGTACTGACTAAAAGGATTCTTAGCACA
>VMHT01187268.1_pt1 | contig 18675 bp, 22 predicted proteins | sample 4693611 | NCBI WGS metagenome assembly VMHT01 (sample SAMN12280063, study PRJNA550983) | marine metagenome | isolation source: seawater sampled from same location over 5 years 0.02-0.2 micron viral filtrate | place: USA: collected off the coast of southern California halfway between the port... ...
ACCGCAGATGGAGGCTTTTGATACAACTTATACAAAGTTTACGAAAATGACTCCCGAAGATATATATCAGCTTTGGAATACTTTAAATAAAACGACGAGTGGAAGATTTAAACCTTCATTCATAAAAGCCCTATTGGAACGAATGTCTATGCGATTAAGTGCTATCATTCGCAAGGCTCCCGCAACCAAAGAAACTATGGTGGTCTATAGAGGGGTGAAAGATAGCTTTTTCACAGCTGACGATTTCGGAAAAAGACCGAAAATGAATGAAGTGTTCATAAATAAAGGATTCATTTCGACGAGTTTGGACCCAAAAGTGGCTCGTTCATTTAGTGAGGGTGTTTGTTGCTTTAAAGTTATAACTATTCTCCCGGGAACGAAATGTTTACCTTTATATGGTCTTTCGCAATTCAATGAACATGAAATATTATTCAATAAAAATACTAAATACATTATACGTGATAAATATTTAGCTCATGTACCAAAGGATGATAAACTTGGATATTCTAATAATGTTATATCACAACAGATGAAAATGACAGATATAGTCATAGGTTAAAGATTTAATGAGAATCAAATATAAATGAGTCTCACAAAGAAAACTGATGACTTTTCTAGAAAATCTTTTGAGGAAATAGAAAAGCTTCGCATGAATAGCAAAATTGATGCGATGGAAAAAGCGTTAAAAGGTGAAAAAGTGTATTATAAAAATGACAAGGATCCTTCGAAGTTTATCAATTTTTTGCAAAATAGGCTCGAAATATGGGATCAGATAAAAGATGAAACTTTCCATGGAAAATGTATGTATGAGAAAACACAGTCAATTATACAGTCTTATAAAGACAAGGGGCATTAATTATAATATATGGATCGTGTGGAGCAGTTGGAAAGTATTCAAAAACGGGCAAAGGAACTATTCAAGAAAAAGAATGCAGATTATGGGGATGCTTTTGCCATGTATGGTATAATTGGGGTTCTCATTCGTATTCAAGATAAGATTCAAAGAGCCCTGTCCATTACTAAGAACTCAACTGTTCTGGTATCTAGCGAATCCCTCGAAGATACTCTTCTCGATTTACATAATTACGCGGCCATGGGTTTAATGGTTATTAAAGATTAGTAACGTATATAACATAGTATGACCCTCTTGGTGAAAAAACTTAATAGCTCTGCATATGTACCATCTCGTGGTTCACCTCTTGCCGCGGGTTATGATATGTGTAGCAGTGTTGATACTACCATTAAATCTGGTTGTCGTGGGTTGGTTGATACTGGCATTGCTTTCACAGTTCCTTATGGGACGTATGGTCGAATTGCACCGCGTTCGGGATTAGCCGTCAAAAAGGGTATCCAGGTTGGTGCAGGGGTCATTGACCGCGATTATACTGGGGAGGTGAAGGTTGTCCTATTTAATCACGGCGAAGAGGATTTCGAGATTAAAAAGGGGGATAGAATCGCTCAACTCATTATTGAGAAGATTGAGATGCCGGAGATTAAAATTGTCTCAGAACTTTTGGTCACCGAACGAGGTGAAGGTGGATTTGGATCTACTGGTGTTTAATCCTTTTTTTCTTTTTTTATATTTTTAGTTACGTAATAGATTGTCGTACCGGCAGTCGTGGCACCAATAACGAATGACGCCACGACGCTTAGGGGATCAATAACAGGGATTGGAATAGTAGCTAGTATAATCATATATTAATGTAATAGAATCTTATTTTTTAATTTCCAAAAGCGACACCACCCATACCATTCTTTATACGAAGAATGTTGTAGTTGACGGCGTAAGCTCGAACAATACCTGTGGCTCCACCACTGGGTGTATCGAGAGTAATCTTAGCATTATCAATCCTAGAGAAGTTGAGGGTTCCCGTGGGTTGTGTCTTGTTCATGGTGAGGCAGAAGGGCCAAGAATAGAGGGGAGCGGTATCGAGGACCGCGGAGGGGAGGGCACCTGTGTGCATTTCATGGACCACATTGTGGTGGAAAGCATTGGATGTATTCTCGAAGAGAGGGGTTCCGTTGATGTACATAGACGCGCTCTGGAAAGAGTAGCAGTCGGCCCAAGAGCTACCGGACGCCGCAGAAGACACGAGGTGCACAGCCTTCACCGGGTGGTTGTAATAGGTGAGATCAATGGAGGTATCCGTGTGAGTCACGGGTTGGTACTGGGTTTGAGTAATGAGAAGTTCATGTTCACCACTGGAAAAGTGCTGACGCTCATCTGTATCAAGGTACACGTATGTACCGTACACCTTGGGGGTAGCAAGGGGGTTGAAGCCACTCCTGCACTTCACCTTAATCTCAACTTGGTGGTACTGAAGACCGACAAGGGGGAGGGATTTGGTCCAATCCTCACTGAAGAAGAAGGGAATCATGAAATAATCAGCACCCTCGTTGGCTCTGGCACGGGCATTATCACTGATCTCAGCGGTCGTGACGGAGTTGGTAGTTTTGGCACTCGAGTCTTTATATAAAATGTTATGAACGCCCTGAATAAAAAAGGAATCCAGTTTACAAACTTCCTGACCACCGATGTGAAGAGTAAACTCGGTAGCATCGGACGTGGCATTAGAGAAAAAACCATCGGAGTTTGTCAGAACATTGGAAATGTTAGGGGCCTCTATCCACACATAGCTCAAGAGATCACCTTTAGATTGAACGGGGATAGTAATCTCGTTACCGGCAGCGAACGTACCAATGTAATCCATACGCTCGGGCTTTATAGCGAAATTGGTATGACGCTTGTAATTTTGGCGGAAAAAGGAAACTTGGGGGTCACCAGTAATGTACACATCCTGGGCTCCTTTCGACACAAGATCAATCAACGCAGCAGACATTTACTAATAAATGATATTAAAAATTTCGAGCTATAACGAAATAAGTATGGTGCGATTTCAAGCTTTGACCTGGGATGCGAGAGACGATGATGATTCGGGTGCACACTTAATCAGTATCTTTGGAAAAACCCTCGAGGGCAAATCTGTATGCGTTACTACGGAGTTTACTCCCTACTTTTTTGTAAAGATTCCCAAGGGCACGGAAGCCGCCGTTCTATTCCGCAGAATCCAAAATCTTTGTGGTACCGCCGTAACGAGCTATGATATTGCTATCCAAAAAGACATTTGGGGTTTTCAAAACAACGAATCCCACGCCTTCCTCCAAGTATTCTGTAAAAACTTAAAAAAAAGAAGATATACCGCCAATAAATTAAAAGAATATAAAGTGTACGAAGCCAACATTGACCCTGTGCTCCGCCTCATGCACCGTACAGGTATCCAATCTACTGGTTGGATTGATACTGTTGACAGTTGTGATAGGGCATACCTCACCCATGCTGAAATTGATCTCATGTGTTCTGATTGGAAAAAGCTAAAACCTTTCGATACCACTGACATCGCTCCATTTTCTGTGGCATCCCTGGATATTGAGTGCTACAGCTCTACTGGAAAGTTTCCAGATGCAGATGTAAAAAATGACGCTTGCTTTCAAATCGCTATCACACTGCTTCACTTCGGTGAAGATGAACCATATGATAGGACGTGCCTCTGTTTCAAAAAGACGGATCCAAACCTTGAGGACTCCAATATTGTGAGTTTTGATACCGAAAGTGAGATGTTAATGGCTTTTAGTAATTATTTACGCGAGAAAGATGTGGATATCATAACCGGATGGAACATTTTTGGTTTTGATCTTGAGTATCTCATGAAACGTGCGATTGTAAATAAGTGTGACGTGTCATTTTTTCAACTCAGTAATCTTAAAGATCACATATGCAATCTCACTAAGAAAAAACTGTCTTCTAGTGCACTGGGTGCAAATGACCTGAAGTTAGTGCCCATGCCCGGTAGATTTATTTTTGATATGTTTCACGAAGTTAAAAAGGGATACAAACTCGATTCTTACAAACTCGATAATGTTTCCAAGTTGTATCTCGGTGACCAAAAAATCGATATGCCTCCAAAGGAAATGTTTGCTCGTTTTGTAGAGGAAGACCCCGTAAAACTTAGGGAAGTGGCGGAGTACTGTATTAAGGATACCCTCCTTCCCCACAGACTCATCAATAAACTAAGCACCCTGATGAATCTCCTGGAGATGGCCAAAGCCACATGGGTACCACTGAGTTACCTGGTCGAGCGTGGTCAGCAGATTAAGGTGTTCAGTCAGCTTTCGAAAAAGGCGCGGGAAATGGGTTACATGGTACCCACCCTTCCATATGGACATATAGATGAGACGGGATATGAGGGTGCGACAGTCCTTGAAGCGCAGTCTGGTGCTTATTACTCACCAATCACGGCCCTTGATTTTGAGGGCCTGTACCCTTCTATCATGATGGCTCATAATCTCTGTTATTCTTCCCTCGTTATGAATCCAAAGTATGCAAATCTTCCGGATGTAGAGTATGAGCGCTTTGGTGATCACATTTTTGCACAAAATGTACCAAGTGTGTTACCTAGTATCCTGAAGGAGCTTAAGGAGTTTAGGAAGCAGGCAAAGAAGGATATGGCTAAAGCCACAGGTGCGACGAAACAAATGTACAATGGTAAACAGTTGGCCTATAAGATTTCCATGAACTCCGTATATGGATTTACTGGTGCTTCCAGAGGTATTTTACCATGTGTGGCTATTGCTTCTACTGTGACTATGAAGGGTAGAAGCATGATTGATGACACGAAACAGTATGTGGAAGCGAACTTTCCGGGTGCAAAGGTGAGATACGGAGATACAGACTCGGTAATGGTTGAGTTTGATGTGGGCGATCGTAATGGTAAAGAGGCCATCGAGTACAGTTGGGAACTTGGTGAGAGAGCTGCCAATGAATGCACTAAGCTTTTCAAGGCTCCCAACAACCTAGAGCTTGAGAAGGTGTACTGCCCCTACTTTCTCTATTCCAAAAAAAGGTACGCAGCTAAGTTGTGGACTAAGAATAAGGCTGGGGAAATGAACATGGATTATATCGATGTGAAGGGGCTGCAACTCGTGAGACGCGATAATACACCCCATGTGCGGGAGGTGTGTAAGGAATTGCTCGATGTAGTACTCGAGAGTAGTGATACGCACGCACCCAAGTCGCTCGCACAACAGAGAGCCCTCGAGTTGTTAGATGGTGAGGTACCCAATGAGAAACTGACCCTTTCCCAACAGTTGGGTGATTCATACAAGAATAACAATCTTGCACACGTATGTGTGAGAAATAAGATGAGGGAACGTCAACCGGGGTCGGAACCCCAATCCGGTGATAGAGTCCCCTATATTTTATTGAAAACGGAGGATCCCAAAGCTAAGGCATTCGAGAAGGCTGAAGATCCGAAATATGCCCGTGAGAATAACCTCGAGGTTGATTATGCGTATTATTTTATGAACAAGTTTTTGAACCCTGTCTGTGACCTGCTAGAGCCCCTATTTGAAAATCCTAAAGATGACATTTTTGGTGAACTTCTTTTACGTGCAAAGCCACCGAAGAAGAAAAGAGTAAGTAAAAAGATATCTGATGCACTTAAAAATTAGGAGCGTGATGTATATATGGAAAAGATAATCAAGTATATCAATAATACACTGGGTAAGTCCGATACACGTGTCTCCCTTTTTTTCAAAAGGAAGGAAGATGCCTATCGAAGAAGAAAAACAACAGAACTCGATAAACTTTTATGTGATGTGCAGAAAAGAATACAAAAATTAAAAGATATGGATCAAGAGTACGAAACACAATTGGAAGAGTTTAACACCAGAACCCTAACAAGTACAAATGAAAATATAGAGACCTACGTTGACATGGAGATACGTAAGAGGGTAAATGTTGATATGGTTACATTCGTTGAGAGGATTTGTAAAAAATATGGACTTCCGTTATCAGTGGTCATGAAGGAGATTCCAAACTCTGACAATTTTTGTAAGGGTATCAAGGGTAACGGTAAGCCGTGTACAAATCTTGTCACCGAAGGTCACTATTGCCTGTTTCATAAAAAACTTGAAACACCCCACCTCCCAAATACAGCACCAGAAATCACAACACTTGGATTGAGTTAAAGATTAAAATATTAATATATACAATGGATAAATCGACTATTCTGCTAACATCAATAAATGCATTTTACTCCTTCCCCGAGAATAGAACTACTCTTTTGAACATACTTTCTAAATCAAGTGGTATTTCTTTGAGAAACCTAGAATGGTTCATCACCAATTATTCAAAGAAAAACAATTTGACGTATAAAACAAGAGATGGTAAAATATTTAGTGTACACTGTGCCTATAAGTCCAGTCTAGATGGATACAGTAAAAAACTCTTTGATCCATTTTGTAGATCTGAAAAGATTCACTATACGCTACCAGGTACCTCAGAAGAAATATCAACGACAGTAGCACAGTTGAACTTTATAAAATGGTGTATTAAAAACAATGTAGTTGAATATATTCAAGATAATAAGCAGACCTTGTTTAGTAAGCAAGTTTCATAAAACCATCTTCAAAAATAAAAGATTGATACCCCACATAATACATATGTAGGGTATATACATCTGTAAGCCCTTTCTTTAATTTCAAATCTAATGTAGTCCTATTTGATTTTATTTGTCCAAAATCAAGACTTCCCGATGGCTCCACATTAATCGGATTCATCGAGAATGCGTATGTATAAATGTTTCTATTGGGTCTAGATAATCTAGACATACTTGGCACCAGGTATTTATAATAAGGGTGGTCGACATTTTCTACATTTGGTAAATCTTCACCCTTTACATATAATTTCGCTGTTTCCATCACTGGATAATAAAAAGAGTTTTCCACAGAATATACATTGTTAGCTGAAAAATTAAAATGATTACCCAAATCTGTTTCGAAATCATTTTTTCTTAAAAACCAATTCAGAGTTTTCACAGGTATTTTAGGGACTAACTCAATCTTTAGGGAATCCTTTCCCACCTCGGTCTCTATGGTTGGGTGTTTCTTTACCACATCTGTGATAAACAATTGTCTCTTGGTCTTTAAATATGTCTGTTCCTCACTTGTGAGTGTCATCTCTTCCGTAATAATATCAAACGACCCTAGGGTCACTGGATTTATATCATCAGTAAAAAAAGATTGTGGGTGAAACTCAATCTCAAAAAGTATTTTCTGTTTGTGCATGGCACACAGGGGTAAATAAGGTCTGTTTGGTTTATTTGTGGAATATTCATCACCTTCATATTTCCGTGAAAAGAAGAAGGGTATGGGAATCATCACTTCTGATTCGAACTGTCCAAACACCTGATTACCCGGTAAACTCGATGTATCCTCGGCTAAGTTCCTATTGAGGGTGTACCTCTTCGTTCGCTTCTCTGATGCGTCGAGGTACATCTCGTCATATATAATACCCCAGTCATCATGGTATTTTTCGATCAAGAGATCATCCGCTTTCATAGTTATGGATTTTATCAGATGTCTACCAACTTGATCCGCGTATTGTGTACCGGCTGTCAGGGCTGGAAGCTTTAGATGTATGTACATGTTACTGAGAAGGTCTCCCATGTTACGGGGTTCTAGGGAGATCTTGAGGGTTTCACTAAATGGCCACCCCAGTTTAAGAAGATGGGAATCGGGTACACCGGGGTTAGTGATGTTTTTACTCGCGTGAAACTTTGTAAAGTTAGAATGCCTTTGGGATTCATAATTAAAGAGCGACTCATCGGTATCACTGTGTAATAAGTATGTATCCTGTTTACCTATCGCATGAAGTGAAATTGCAGCCGCACCCGGAGGTCCAGTGAATATCATTCTATTTATTGCGCATATATTTTTAAATCACTTTTCCACATGTCAACATGTCCAATTGCCTTTAGATTTTCCAAATCATCCCTCAATTTTTTAATTTCTGTATCTAGGGATTCCAAGGCTTCGTGGGTATATTGATACGTCTTAATATTGAGAAGATAATCATATGTACCCTCTACCTTATCAAACTTCATAGTCACCATCTCTGCCTCGAGGTCCGCTTTTTTCTTCCTGAACACCACCAACTTTTCATCAATCACAGATTTTATAAATCTTGAAATATTTTCATTTTTATTTTTTTTCACTTCCAAACTTTTTACCAAAAATATTTTTCTTTTTTTATAAGTCTCAAGTCGAATATCCACAAAGTCCGATAAAATTTCTTCTGGACTTTCATACTTGTGAATACCCTTCGTGGGATGGAACAGGTGCATATTTGACATGTGAAATGTTTTTTGAAGTTTGAAATCTTTCATCATGTCCTTACCCCCGTATCCAATTATTTCAAAATGAACTTTGTCTGTTGTACTGTTATTAGTGTACGACTGAATAATTTTTTTCTCTGTCATTGAATCTAGGTACTCCTTGAAGTCTTGGGTCCATTTACCCGGGGGTAGTTCGTACACTATCAACTTTCTATCCTCAAACTTCCAAAGACCCTCAGCCACCCACGACCCATCATGTTCCTTAATAGAACCCTTAAAACCATTGAACCACGGTTTCATGGGTACCATGGATTCACCGGATAACTTTCTTATAATATTTTTTTGAATATCAACGGGATTGAATGGAGGGACGTAGCAACTAAACCCTGTGCCAATACCTTCCGTACCATTCACGAGTACCGTAGGGATGATAGGCACATAATACTCAGGTTCGATACTTTTACCATCATCATCCAGGTAGTTCAACACTGCATCATCCCTAGGATCAAACAGGGATCTCGTGTGTTTTGCGAGTTTTGTAAAAATATACCTCGGTTGGCTCGCATCCTTACCACCCATCAACCTCGTACCAAACTGACCACATGGTTCCAAGAGTTGAGCATTATTTGAACCCACAAAAGTGTGAGCAAGTTTTACGATGGTATCGGCCAATGAAACTTCACCGTGGTGGTAGGATGTTTTTTCAGATACATAAGCCGCCAACTGCGCCACCTTCATTTCACTCGTGAGGCCCTTTGCGAAACAGGCGTAGAGTACTTTTCTCTGTGAAGGTTTGAGACCATCAGATACATGAGCTATGGATCTCTTGAGATCCGCGAGACTGAAGTTTACCAAATCTTTGTGAATAAACTCAGAAATACCCAATTGCTCTATGTTTCCATAGGGTACCTCGAGATCCGAGGATTTCTTTTCGGTACTGTCCAAAAGCCAAGTTTTTCTCGAATCAGCCCCACTTTTATCAAAAGCCAATACAATTGATTTATCAGTTTGACCATCAACATCAAATCTGACTGTGAGATCTTTGATTTTTTTGAAATATTCTCGCGCCTCTTCGGATGTAGAGGTACCCAGACCCTTATAGTATTTAATTTTCCAGTCTCTTTTTCCATCACCATACCAAACCCTGAATGACGAGTCTGTGTAAAATGACTTTACTTGGTTACCCTTTGTAGCTTTGATGATGGGTGTAACCATACTCACCACAAAACCAAGATCCAACAGACTTGGCCAAAAGTAGTGAATCATGTTTAGGATAAGACCCTTAATATGACTTCCATCCGCGTCAGCATCTGTCATAATCATCAGTCTTCCATAGCGCAATTCAGAGAGTGAAGTATAGACCTTATCTTGTTGTAACCCCAAAATCTTTTTGAGATCATTGAACTCCTTGTTGTCAGTCAACTGTTTCACACTCGCGTCACGAACATTTTTACACTTACCCCTCAATGGGAATACTCCATAATGGTCTCTCCCAACCACTGAGAGACCAGCAACAGCCAGAGTTTTCGCTGAGTCACCCTCTGTAATGATGAGAGTACACTTACTAGAATCCCCGGATCCAGCCTTATTGGCATCATCCAACTTTGGAATCCCAAAGATTTTACTCTTGCGGGAACCGTCAGTTTTTTTGAGTTCCTTCATCTCCTTAAACTTAGAAAGTGCAAGAAGCTCTGTGTGAATCGGTGTTTTCAAAATATTTTTTATGAAAGATTTAGGGGGTTCAAACTTACTTCCAAACTCTTGGGGCTTGAGGGTACACTCGGACTTTACCTGGCTACTGAAACTCGGATTCACGAGGGTCGATTTAACAAAGACCATAAAAGCATTTTTCACTTGTTGGGGTTTAAGTTTAATTTTTTTTGACATTTCTTCAATAATGTGCGCAGCCAAAACACCCGATACATGATCAACGTGGGTACCACCCTTTGTTGTGCAAATACCGTTCACAAATGACACCTGTTCAAACCCATCTTCAGCTGGTACCACACAGACAGACCAATTTTCAGATGACCACGTGCATACATCTTCAACACCTTGCATGTGCATCTTAGCATATACATTCAAGGGACACTTGGGGAGCGCCTCACCCTGAAACTTTACTTTACAGTTTTGTGTTGTGCATACATTCGCGTCATAAACTCTCTTCTCGAAGATTTTGAAAATATCTTCATCCATACCAGTCATTCCAAAAAGTTTCCAATCTGGAATAAAAGTTATACTCACACTGTTAGTGGAACTTGTCGCTTTTTTGATTTTTGGCGTTGAACAGTCTCTCATATTATTTTTCCATTCTTGGGTGTATGTACATTTATTTTCACCATCTTTTATTTTGATTGAAAAATGTGAAGAATATACATTTGTGAGTTTTGCACCATAACCATTTCGACCTCCCACGACCCTCTTTTGTGTATCATCGTAGTTGGTACTCGTGAGTAAGTGCCCAAATGTCAATTCAGGGTTCCATATTTTTTCTTTTTCATGTTCCAACACCGTGATACCACCCAGTGGTCCGTTATTCTCAACAGTGATGGAACCATTTTCCTTATCTATGTGTACAGATATAGATGTTGTGTGCTTTGGGTGCAATGAGTTTCTGTCAATGGCATTGACTAAAATCTCATCAAAAATCTTTAAAAGTGCAGGGGAGTATGTAGTTACCTTTTTTTGAAATTCATCATTGTCTTTCACCCAATAGGGTTCAACGACACGCCCAACTGGACCCACATAGGAGTCTGGACGTTTCAAAATATGTTCGACGTGTGAAAGTTTTTGGATACTCTCAGCCATCTCTCGTTGATCTTATTATTACGTTTTTCTCTATATCACTTAAGTATCTTTTCAACCCCGAATACCACAACAAAATATCATCTTGAGTTTTTGAAATATTTTTAGGGAACGGATGTCTACATTGCCCCGTCTCTCTCAAACCCAAAATCCTAGGATTACAATTTCTCTTATTTTTAAAACAACAGTAACATACTCTCTCCACCTTTAAGCCTACAAATGTGTAGAATATCTGATTATTCCCCAAAAACATGGGTCTCATCTTCTGATAAGCGTTTACGTGTTCCCTCAGATATCTCTTTGCAAATAATTTAGGTTCTAGGGGCACCCCACATTTATAACATTCCGTGTTCCATATTAATTTCATGTATATATGTACAATTATAATTTTAACCTAAGTAAAAATAAAAAAAAGTATATTTTTTATCTTCAAAAAAATTAAAATGGCTACTTATCAATCTTGCCTTAACGATGCGATGCGCCTTCACCGCGTGGATACACCCACGGAGAAGTGCAAACACTTGGCTGTTAGTGTCTATAAAATGAAACAGAGATACAGGGAACACGAGGAGAAAAAGAAGAATAAATCTATAGTCATTCTCACCGAGACTCCCAAAGAAAAGCCTATCACCAAACATTCTGGAGATATTTGTCAGGCGATAACCATGAAGGGGAAGAAGTGTACTTTCAAAGCTGCATGTGGGGGATTTTGCAAAAAACATAGTAAATGTACCACGTCAGTAGCTCTAGGAGAAAAACCTAGCTTTTAATATATAATATAAGATGTTCGATCAAGAATCTCTCAAACCTGTCATTGTTAGTATGGTGGTATACCTCGTCCTCGTTCAATTAATTCCTCAAATTATAAAAAAACCCACGGGTATATCATTCGTGGATGACCTTGTTTTGTTTTTACATTCCCAAAAGGGTGCATTTTCATCCGGGGCTTTATTTACTGGATTGATAGTTTTGATCACTGACAAAATAGTTCTGGAATTGTCTTAATACATTTTCACTACTTGTAACAATTCTAGTAAACGAGTGATCCATATATTTCAATCTTTTTGTATAGGCGTCATTCATAAACTCTAAAAGTTGATCAAAGTCTGGATCACCCCATTCCATACCTTTTTTAAACAGGAAATCGTCTTTTTCTAGGGTGGTGAGTTTACAATCTATTGCATAAGGGGTTTTTATGTATTCAGTACCTCCTCCGTATTTGGCTAATATGACTGGTTTATTTTTCATAGCTGCCTCAACGGCCCCCATCCCCACTCCTTCGGAATGTGAAAAACTAACATAACAGTCACATCTGTCATGTAAAGCGTTCATTTCTTCATCACTTAACATGTCTTTTATGACCTCGACATTCGGGAGATTTATTTGAAAATCTCTTATACACGTTGCTTTTATAACCAATTTACAGTCAGGTTTGTTTAATCGAATAAAAGCTTCAATTATTTTACTAAAGTTTTTTCTGGGGTCCAAGATATTTCCTATATGATAAAATGTATAGGGTACGGGTATGTGGGCATTAATCACACGGAATTGTGTTTCTGGAAATTGCCTTGAAAAAATATTTTTACAGAACTGACTAGGCACGGCGATTTTATCAAAAAGATTAAATAATTTTCCATAATCTTCATGTACCGTTTCAGTTTCACAGACTGTCATACATATTATAGATTTTGCGTACGTCTTCCACTCCTGTAATTTTTGAAACCATGGTTCTACCGGAAGTGCAAAAACAAACATGTCTGTATTTTTTGGTATCGGATCTGTCAATTGTAGGTATTTACTCCCAGGAAACAGATTGGTGTATTTATATGCATGTTGTCCAATTCCAGACTTCAGGGTTGGACCCACGATGATCATTATAATTAAAGATTTTCTCCTCTTTATATATATTGAAATGGATTCTATCAGAAATGAAATTATTGAAGAGCTGAAGGTCGTCCGTATGAACAAGAAACATGTGTATGATATTATTCTCAGACTCATCGATGCTATAGAGCCTTCTGCTCCCACACCCACTCCTGCTCCCACTCCTGCCCCTGCCCCTGCTCCCACCCCCGCTCCCGCACCCGCTCCCGCTCCTGCCCCCGCTTCCGAACCTGAGTCCAAGCCAAGCGCTAAACCAGCGGCCAAGCGTATTTCTAAAAAATCGACAAAGGCTTAAAGATTGTGAGTCTAATATAAATACAAAATACATGCTCGCTATCTGCGCGACACCCATTCGAGTCTATAACAAATCCGCTCACTGGCGACAGCGTTCTGCCGCTGGTGGATCCAGAGTGTATATAGATTCAGAAACCCATAATAAAAAAATCAAAAAACTTGAGGATGAGGTATCGATGTACAAAACTTTGAATAAAAAACTCATGACTTTAGCTTCTTGGAATCTGAGATCGTGTCATTCTGCACTTAAGAACTCACAAGAAATGTTAGAACTATTGCAAGATGAAGGAAATTATTCATCAGGGGTACAATTTGATAATCGGACAGACGGTAAGTGAGAATGATTATCTCATAAATACATATGGTCATACGGGTTACATATGGTTACATTTAAAATCCTTCCCTTCGTGTCACGTCGTAATTCTTGATGAGAATCCACCATCGGGTGTGGTTACATTTGCGGCTGTGACATGCCGTGATTGTACAAAATACAGGAATATCAGAAGTCTTAAAGTTTCATATACACCCTATCACAACGTTGAGAAAACTGATACACCTGGTAAAGTTAGTTTTAAAAGTAATAGAAAAGTGAAGGATATTAAATTGTAGGTAGTGTCCTATTTACATAATACATATATCCTCCTAGAGCTAAAAATAGTGCTAATAGTATGTAATTAAATGATAACTTTTTCTTTTCAGGTTCGGGTTTATCGGGAAGTTTAACCACATTTTTATTTAACTCGTCTATCTTCCCTATAAGTCTCTCCAGAGCTTCTAATATTTGTACCTCTTTATTTATGGGTTTCTCCTTAACATCGATTGTAGTTATTTCTAAAATCATATAAAAACTCACAGATGGCTGGAGGGGTTCGTAATCTCCATCACCTTGTGATTCAAACATGTTAAAGTGTAATTTTTGGATTGAAATAGGATTGAAATAAATAGTCTGTCTGTTAAATGACTTCCACTGTTTGTCTCTCATGATAAAAGAATTACTACCAGTAAAACTCCTCTCTAGGGGTACCCTGGCTAGTATTTGACCCCTCTGTTCATCGAGTATCTGCGCTCTCTTGGGTATATCTGGGCATACAACATCTATGTATTTTGCTACATTTGTATTACCCGTTGTATCGTTTTGACCAACTTGTGTGACATAAAAATCTACCATTTTTACACCGATAACTTTATTCAGTTGTTCTACATGTAGATTCGACTCTAAGGTTATATCTACAGAAAAAACATTATTAGAACCTTTAACACTTTGTGAATCTACTGTGATATACTGAACCCTCTTCGGTACGTCTTGTAGCGATACCATTAATTTATACATATAAAAAAAAGAAGCTAAGTGAACATAGGAAAAAATGTGGTTCCGTGCTTTCGTGAATATCACATACCAACGTGTACACGATTGGATCTATAAATATTACTTGGATGTTGAGTTGGAAAAGATAAATATTGAAAATACACAATGTCGTACCTCTACAACTACATCAGAGAAATGATATGTCCGACACCCCGAAAAATAAAAAGAAGTTTGAAATCCATGGATATACAAAATATAAACACGAGGGATATTTATGTGAACGAAGTTTATGACCCCACGGATACTGAAATGATTATTGCAAATAACGAGGAGGGTGAACGAGTGATTATTGCACCTAAGTTAGATAACTATATGTAGAAATCGTAATAAAAATGTCTAGTGAAGATTTTATACCCATTACGACTGATGAGTATAAGATGGCTTTTTGTCAAGCCCTTGAACCTCTTTGTAATGACATGAAAATATTAATATGGGACGATGTTATTCACAAAGAAAAACAATGTCCGAATGCACCTAAAAAAATACAACAATATATCAATAGGTGGAATGACACAAAGAGACTTTCTAAACTCGCTCATGCAACTCGTAGACGCCAACTCTGACAATTTCAAGGAGGATGATTATATCAAAATGTGCGACATATTGAAAAAACTGTATGATATGACACAAGATGAAGTTCCATATGTTTTCATTCCTCAAGAATGTTTAAGGGATTATTTTGAATTACACGAAGAGCGACAAGAGATATTACAGTCAGGGAACGAAGATCTCAGAACTCGATATGATGAGATAAATGCTATGATAAATAATATTGAACAAATATAAGATGCAGATCTTCGTTAAAACATTGACTGGTAAAACTATTACATTAGAGGTGGAGTCTTCTGATACTATCGATAATGTAAAAGCCAAGATTCAAGATAAGGAGGGTATACCCCCCGATCAGCAGCGTCTTATTTTCGCTGGAAAACAATTAGAGGATGGTAGAACTCTTTCGGATTATAATATTCAAAAAGAGAGTACACTTCATTTAGTCTTACGCCTTAGGGGTGGGAAAGGTTGCCTCACACCATAATTTGTTTGCATTTCCAAAGGGTGAGTATTCAAATAGTAGGTGTATAAGGGCTCCAGTTATAAAAAGTTTTATAGTGGTGTTACTTTCTGGGGATATTTTCGACACCCCAGAAAATAACAGTATATTAAGAAGTCCAATGATTAGTAATTCTAGAGGTAGATACTTTCTGAACATTTATACAATATAAGAATATTATTAAGATGATGGACCTGGACCTGGACCTGGGCCAGGAACCTTTGTTATTACATCTTTTAAAAAGTCATCTGTAAAATAAGCTGTTATTCCCGTGGCTATAACAGCAAATATATATAATATACATACTACTAAAAATGCACCCGCTGCTGAACCTGAGCTACTTTCACCAGAAATCATTTTTAACATCGCAATATTAGCAGCACTTGACATTATTATATATTATAAATATAATATAATGAGCGAAAAGATTAAGACGGCAGGAATAATAAAATATTATAAACGTCTTAAAAAGTCAAATCCCCTTATTGATATTTTATTATTTGTTATAACTGTTATTGTATTAGGGGTACTCGTATATTTATGGAGACAACAAAATAAAAAAGACCCATCATCGAATGATGCTGGACCCGGTACCGTGGCTGGACCAGGGGTAAAATATGAATTAGATGAGTATCTCTTAGAAATAGATTCATATAGATCTATGTATGAAAATGATAAATCTGATATAAATAAGCAACTCTTAGAAAATCAAATCAACCAGTGTATATCCGAATATGGTGAGTATGCATGTCGAGGTGGTGAGGAGGTACAGCGGCGCAAAATACAGGCAGAATTAGATGAACTTGAGAGCGAACTAGATAAAAAAATTGCAAGACTTAAATCCGAAGAGAAAACTACACAACAAGAAAAAGATGCTTTACAATTGGAATTAATACAGAAACAGGAACAAAATGCTGTTGAGAGGGAACGTTTGAAGAAGAAAAAGGATGAATTGCAGGCACTAAAGGATGCAGAAGCCAAGAAAGCTCGTGATGACCCTAAATATAATTATGAGATATTAGAAGGTCGACATTATGGGACTTGTATTGGAAAATCGAGCGCGTTCGCGTCAGACACTGGGTGTATGGTACCACAGGCGAAATACCCGCAAAATAATAGGTTTAATGAAGCAAAATATCCAGTGGAAAATGTAACCACTGAAGATGAATGTGCTAGATTATGTAATAGATCTATGTTAGGGTATAATTCAGAAAAATGTAAAGGATATTCTTACAAGTTTGCTGATCATCCGATAAAGAGAGAAAGAGGTGATTGGGGGCGGGGTTCGTGTTATTTAAGTTGGAAAGGAACTCATTCACTAAGTACGAGTTATCGGCGGGGCGAAGAAAAAGAATTTTGGATAACACGTAAAAAAATATAAAATGTATTTATAAATGATATTGATATTAATACTGGTATTAATTTTATTAACTTTTCTTGTGTATTATTCACTCAGGGAACCAGGGAAAGTTAAGAAAGAATATAAGGTTAAACCTCAGATATCAAACTTAAATGTTAATGTATAATAGTAATGGATTATAATATAAAATGGGTGAACCAGGGTGGTATCCGTGAGAGTGGTATGACTAAGTGGATCATTACACTCCATAATTCCGATGGAAAATTGGTAAAGAAAACTGAAAATAACGAAAGAGCAAATCTAAATAATTTTTCAACAGTAAATGTTAAGTTGACTCTTACAAGACAGGAGGCAATAAAACAGACGGCTACAAACAACGTAATCAAAGTTTATTACGATGACGAGACAGATGATACGAAATTAATACAAAAAACTATGTCATTTGATAGGAGTCGATTGACAATAGGATTAAATGATATAGAAAAGATTGATTACGAGTTTATTGTAATACCATCGACCGCTAAGTTTGAGGGTGTGCGTGGATTGCCTGCAAAGAAGTTTACGAATTTTATCGATCACGAATATGTACATACACAACCCGCAAAATTTCGTGATTATGATACTACCTATGATACTATATTTATATACAGGTCAGATGTAGAAGATACAGAAGGGTTTATTTATTTTGCGGATGATGACTGGGGTATTATATATTTAGATTCTCCAACATTCGATCCAGATAATATAAGAAAAGTTGTCTTTCGTTATTGGCGGGATTGGGATGGTGTAATAAGAGATGGCCCGTATGATTACGTTATAGAAGATAAGATTGACAAGGAATATTGGATTTCGGTTTTTATAGGTAGACCATACACCCTGCCAGAAGAAGTGGGACCGGTAGTGGGTGATACATTCAATTGTACGGTTTTTCCAGATAAAAATTATATACTTGATAATGAAAATGAAATGAAATGGTTGAGGAGTCACAGTGACGTTAAACTTACGTTTACTGAAAAACAGGATTGTGGTGACTACGCATATACAGGTGTAAAAGATAAATATGAAACCACAGTAAATTCTAAATGCGGACCAAACAATGGTAATAAGAAATGTCCATATGGTATGTGTTGTTCAAGTCATGGGTGGTGCGGTGGAGAGAATGGTAAACAGAGTGCCTGGTGTCATACTGAGAAATGGTATAGGGATAGACCTGCTACTTTATGGACGTGGACAAAGGATAATGGATGGCGTTGGACGAATAATTACGGTCAACATTTCGGTGGATCACATAATTTCGAATATGATGGTACTAATATAGATGGCTCAACGATACCGGTTTGGTGGCAGGACGGGAGTAGAGAATGGAGATGGTTTAGGGATGATAGAAAACCCAAGAAAGGGGACATTGTGAGATGTAGAACTAATGACCCCTTAGGTAACGACTTCAACGCAACGTATTATTACGATGGTAATAATACCTTATTATATTTACAAGATAAGAAAGTTATGCATGACATTGTTCGCAACACATACACCGATTGGGCAAGTGTTGGTGATATGGTAATACCAAATTGTAGTGGTATTAGATACGGTGGAATTAAAGATGCTGTATAAATCCTTAAAACTTTAAAACAAGCCTAAGTGGGGACTCAAAAAACGGAAAGCTACTAAAGATGTTTTACGGGGATCTTTCATTGAGGGAACAACCACGGGCGACCCTAGAGGCTTTATTGAGGTGCAG